>Ga0163163_10000050_pt1 | contig 128713 bp, 103 predicted proteins | sample S65metaG_FD_119766 | JGI IMG/M metagenome (GOLD analysis project Ga0163163, IMG submission 119766) | Switchgrass rhizosphere microbial communities from Kellogg Biological Station, Michigan, USA - S6-5 metaG | ecosystem: Host-associated > Plants > Roots > Rhizosphere > Soil | place: USA...
AAGCCAGATTAGCTTTGATGTACCCACGGCTGCCGATGGTTGCGGAACCAATACGATACGGATATTGAGCACGGTGACGAACCTGACATGTGGGGATACATTTGTGGCAACCCGGACGTGGGTAGTGGCCGATGAGTGCGGCAATACTAATACATGCAGTCAAACGATAGCGACTGTGAACACGACAGTTCCCACAATTGTCTGTGCCGATAACAAGACCAATGAATGCGGAGGGTTGCTGAGCTTCGATACCCCGACGGCGAGCAATCGTTGTGGTACTGCCACGATAACGGTACTAGGGACAGTGACGAACCTTGTATGCGGGAACAGTTTCGTGGCTACGCGGACATGGGTGGCGACCGATCCATGTGGGAAAACCAATACGTGCAGTCAGACCATTGCGAGTGTTTCGACGCAAGGGCCAGTGATTGTATGTAGCGGCAACAAGACCAATGAGTGTGGAGTGGGGAGCTTGAGTTTTGATGTTCCGACGACGAGCAATAGCTGTGGGACAGCGACGATTACGATCCTGAGCACCGTGACCAACCTGGGATGTGGCAACACGTTTGTAGCAACCCGTACGTGGGTGGCAACTGACCCGTGCGGAAAGACCAATTTATGCAGCCAAACAATCGCCAGTATCGATACCACTCGGCCAACGATAGTTTGCTCCGGCAATAAAACCAATGAATCCGGCCTTGGCAATTTGATGTTTGATACTCCTACGGGTGCTGACGCGTGTGGTTCAATTACGATCACTGAATTGAGCACCGTCACGAACTTCGGTTGTGGTGAAAGGTTTGTGGCAACACGCACCTGGGTGGCTACAGATTCATGCGGCAACACCAACATCTGTAGCCAAACTATTGCGACGCGAAATGTGATAGGGCCGACTATCAGTTGCCCGGCGCCGAGCACGCTAGGCTGCATTGCAACCACTGGAGCCGTGGCAACGATTTCAGTGAACGTTGCCGATGCTGATGGCGCTGCGTTGGTTGTGATCTGGACGGTAGATGGAACGCCCCGCCAAACCAATTCAATTCCCGGCGGCTCGGGGCCAATCAATGCCACTATCTCCTTTACGGGATTGTTCTTGCCAGGTGTTCACCAAATCACTGCTTCAGTTTCAGATCCAAACGGTTGCTCCGCCAATTGCTCTACCACTGTTACGGTGCTGACCGGAGGCGCGCCTATAGTTGTTTGTTCCCCTCCTGTTACGCTAAGTTGCGCTCCGCAATCTGGCGGCATAGGAACAGTCTTCGTGGATGTGCGCGATCCCCAGGGCGCCTCGATGGTTGTAGTCTGGACAGTTAACGGAATTCCGTTCCAAACAAATGTCGTGCCTGCCCGCACTCCGCCAGTCACATCGCGTGTAGAACTTACTGCTCTTTTCCAGTCCGGCACAAATCTCATTACTGTAAATGTTGCAAACACTGGCGGGTGTACAGCCTCTTGCTCGACGTTTGTATCGGTTGTTGGGATTGGGGATCTTTACCCGATAGCGTTAAACATTGAATCTTTGTCGGGGATTAGTATAGGGGCGGTGGTGCGGGATATTTATAACGGATCCAAGTTCGGCAATTTCGGTTGGCTTACCTGGGCCGGAAGTCCAAGCGAACCAACGCTGGCCACAAGCCTCACGCCTCCCGGTAACAGTAGCACTTATACCAATCCAAAAAACCGCGGTGATCATGTGGTATCCATCGGTGATTGGGTTCAGGGTAAACCGGGTATTTCCAATAGCGATCACGTACGCGAGGAGTTGGACGTCCTGAAGACTATCGATATTACCGTACCCGTTTGGGACGAAGCCACTGCTCGAGGGAATAACAGCTTGTATCATGTAGTTGCCTTTGCCAGAGTTCGTCTGCTCAGCTACCAATTATCCAACCAAAATCGCATCACTGCGCGTTTCCTTGGGTTTGTTGATTGCAATACCTCCGTAAACGAGCGAGTCCGCGCGACGACCAGACGCAGATTATAAGGTCTCAGTTCTGATCCTTTATGTCTGTCATGGTGGTGGCGCAAAACTGTTTGCTCAACCAAGCGCGAATGCGGAAACTTGAATGGATGTGCCGATTCAATTTTCCATGGAAATCCTGATTCTGAAGTCTGGAAGCAGGCGATCTTGCTCGAACGTCACTTCGAGAATGAAAGATTTTCGCGGGTCACTAATTTTTCCTGGTTGGCTTGCGGCCCTCTTAATGGGCAGGTTCCTTTCGGCGGGACTGGAGGATGCGGGCTTTAGAGCGGAAAAGTTAGTGGCAATCGATACAGCCATCATCCGAGCTATTGCCGAAAAATCTTGTCCTGGTGGAGTTCTGTGGTTGGAACACCGAAAATCAGCTTACCACAAGGCGTATGGCCATCGTGCTTTGGTTCCGGAAATAGAACCGATGACCGAAGATACGATTTTTGACGCGGCTTCGCTCACGAAGGTTATCGCGGCTACCCCAGCAGTTATGTTGCTATTCGAGCGAGGAAAGGTGGACCTTGATAAGCCGGTGCAAAACTATATCGCCGAGTTCACCGGGGAGGGGAGAGAAACCATAACCGTACGTCAGCTTTTGACTCATACGTCAGGCTTGCGGCCGGGCATTGAAACCAAGAGCGGCTGGCAGGGCAGGGAGGAGGCATTTCTCAGAATATGTCTGGAGAAACCCGATCCAACCCCGGGCACGGCCTTTCGCTACAGTGACATCGATTTCTTGCTTCTAGGAGAAATTGTTCAACGCATTAGCCAGACCCCTCTCGACGATTTTGTGGCACGCGAGGTTTTTCGACCCTTAAAAATGGAGGACACCGGCTATTTACCACCCGCAAGCAAGTTGAAGCGCGTTGCACCAACTGAGGTGGTAAACGGGGTTCCCTGGCGGGGTGTGGTTCATGATCCTACCGCCCGGCGGATGGGTGGTGTGGCCGGTCACGCCGGATTGTTCACTACGGCGCGAGATCTCGCGCGGTTTTCTCAGATGTTACTGAATTTGGGTGAGCTCGAGGGCACTCGGATATTTCGCCCTGAGACAGTCAAATTAATGACCAGCGTCCAAACACCGGACTCTGTTGCGGAGCGACGCGGTCTGGGCTGGGACATCGATTCAAACTACAGCGGGTCTCGAGGGAAATATTTTCCGCTGGGTTCCTACGGACACACGGGATGGACAGGGACTTCCATCTGGATCGATCCTTTTTCCCGGTCATTCTTGATTTTTTTATCGAATCGCAACCATCCCAGTGAAAAGGGAAGCGTTAGCGATCTGCGTCGCGAACTTGGAACCATGGCCGCCGAGGCCATCAGCGATTTTAATTTCGCAGGGGTTTCGGGCGCGCTTGTCCCTCGGCCCAGGGCAGAGGATCTCGGTGCCCCTGCACGATCCCGGCCGCGAGCGCACACCAAAGTGCTGAACGGCATCGATGTACTTGTAAAAAATCATTTCGCACCGCTCAAAGGCAAAAGAATTGCCCTGGTTACCAATCAAACTGGCCAAGACCGTGAGCGTGTCCCGACGATCGATCTGCTTTTACAAGCGCCTGAGGTTACTCTGAAAGCGCTGTTTAGCCCTGAGCACGGGATTCGTGGTGTTGTGGATCAGGCGGTCAATGACACAACCGATGAACGAACCGGCCTTCCGATCTTTAGTCTTTACGGCAAAACTCGCAAACCCACGCCAGAACAACTCAAGGGAATTGATGCCCTGGTCTTTGACATCCAGGATGTTGGTTGCCGGTTTTATACTTATATCTCAACAATGGGATTGTGTCTTGAGGCTGCAGCCGATGCTGGAGTCCAATTTGTCGTTTTAGATAGAATCGATCCGATAAATGGTGCGACGCTTGATGGGCCGGTGCTGACGGGGAAATCCAGCTTCGTCGGCTTCCATACCCTCCCTTTGCGTTACGGTATGACCGCGGGGGAACTCGCCAAAATGTTCAATGGGGAATGCAAATATAATGCCAACCTCACCGTGATTGAATTGGAGGGCTGGTCCCGTGAGATGTGGTTCGACGAAACCGGTCTTCCGTGGAGTAACCCTTCGCCCAACATGCGCAATTTGATACAGGCAAACTTGTATCCAGGTATTGGGCTGCTGGAATCTGCATTATCTGTCGGGCGAGGAACGGATACTCCCTTCGAGGTCATCGGTGCCCCCTACGTTGAGGACGTTCGGTTGGCTGAGCAGCTAAATAAAGCCTCATTTCCAGGCGTCGGTTTTGTCCCAATCCAATTCACCCCTAAACAAAGCATTCACAAAGACCAACTTTGTCGGGGCGTTTCCATTTTAATAACCGATCGCGACGTTTGCCATCCTGTAGATGTTGCTCTGATGGTCGCCAAAACTCTCCATGAGTGGTATCCAGAGCAATTTGACGTTCAGAAGATTGAGCATCTGCTCTTGAACTCTTCGACGATGGAAGCGATGAAAGCGGGGAAATCGTTGGACGAAATTCATGCTCTTTGGAAACCTCAGCGAGACGAGTTTTTGTCCCGCAGATTAAAATATCTCATTTATAAATAATCAGGGGGGAACGTTCTTACTACCTTGTTCGTAAGACCGTGCCATATGGGCCCAATTCGACCCTTTGCTGCGGCGGCTTGATTGGTAAGAGATTGATAGGCAGAGGCTGTTCTTTTGGCACGGAATTGGCTGAAATTGAACGTAACAATGGTTATTGGCGTCTTAAATAGAAGAAATTTCAAGGAAGGAAATGGGGTGGGCTCGGTAAATCGGCCTGGTAGTCATTGAGCAATGATTGATAAACAAATGCCTCTGAGCGGTAGCCCGCCGCCGGGAATCTACTATCGCATCCCGTTGAAACCTTCAGGGTTTGCTTGCGTTTGATGGGCAAAATAACCTATATGACCCCGCATCTTTTTTTGGTATCGGGTGTTGATCATGCAAAACGGCATTGGTCCGATACGTTTAATAACCAACGAACGACGTAAATTCTTCGCGCGCTTTATGGCGACTCAGACACGAAACCACAAAGTCACCCCCAAGAGAAAGCCCCAGGCCAAGGCCACTCGGCGTGGCGTATCATCTGCCGGACGACGCACCCCACTTTCACCCATCCTGCCTGCGGCAGAGAAATTATCTCGAGCTAAACCTTTGCTTGGCTCGGATGATGAAGAACCGCGCGCAGAGGATTTGGCCAAAGAGGAACCGATCAAGCAGGAAGATGTTGAAGAGGCTACTGCTGCCATCGAGGCTGAAACCAACCGAGCGGCCAGCGAACCGCGTGCCCGTGAAAGATCGGGATATGACGGTGACACTGCCATTAAGTTGTATTTGCGCGAGATTGGCCAGGTCAAGTTGCTGACTCCTCAGGAAGAAATCGAACTGGCTGCCCGCATTAAAAAGGGTGACAAAAAGGCACGGGAGCAAATGATAAAAGCTAACCTGCGCCTGGTGGTAAAAATCGCCCGGGATTATGAAGGCATCGGACTGCCTCTGCTGGATCTAATCAGTGAAGGCAACATTGGATTAATGAAAGCCGTTGAACGGTTTGATCCGGCCAAAGGCGGCAAGCTTTCCACCTATGGTTCGTGGTGGATTAAACAATCAATCAAACGCGCTCTGGCGAATCAGTCGAAGACCATACGTTTGCCGGTCCACCTGGTTGATAAGATTTCCAAAATGCGTCGGACTGCTATGCGGTTACAGGAAGAACTGGGCCGTGAACCTAGCGACGAAGAGTTGGGCGAAGAACTCGGCATTGCAGCTTCCCGCGTGGCGCAGATGCGCATGGCGGCGATCCGGCCGGCGTCGCTGGATGCCCCAATTGGTGACGAAGATTCGAACAACTTTGCTGAAGTGGTTCAGGATGAAAGTGCTGATACCCCGTACGAGCAATTAGAAGAAAAAACGGTCACCCGCATGTTGCAGGAAATGGTGAAAACCCTTGACCCGCGTGAGGCCACCATTCTGCGTGCTCGTTTCGGTCTGGATGGTGGACCGCAAAAAACCCTTGAAGAAGTTGGTCAAAAATTCGGAGTGACTCGCGAACGGGTGCGTCAGATCCAGAATATCGCTTTGAAAAAACTTCGAAAGATGATCGAAAAAATGGAAACGACAAAGCAATAACCTTATTTCTCCTTCCAGCGTTTAAAAAATTCTCTTGCGGATCATTCCTGTTAATCACTAATTGGGTTTAAGTTAAGACTAAAACCTGATTACCCAAAATATGACTATGATCGCGTCGCCTCCCACGGCAGACGAAATCGAGTGTGCCATCCGGAACATTCCTGATTTTCCCAAGACCGGAATTCAATTTAAGGACATTACCCCAGTGCTGGCCGACGCCCGCCTTTTTTCCGGCAGTATTGACCTGCTTACCGAGGGTCTGAAGCCCGGTATTGTGGACGCGGTAGTTGGGATTGATGCGCGCGGATTTATATTTGCGGCCGCCGCCGCCGTTAAACTCGAGGCCGGTTTTATTCCTATTCGGAAAAAGGGAAAGTTGCCCTACCAAACCCACGAAGAGGAGTATGCGCTTGAATATGGCACAGCCACGGTGGCGGTTCATGTGGATGCCTTGAAGCCGGGAAGCCGTGTGCTGCTAGTGGATGATCTGCTTGCGACTGGAGGCACGGCCGCCGCTGCTGCCGCTTTGGTCCAAAAGCTCGGGGCCACCATTTTGCAAGTCTCATTTCTTATCGAATTGAGCTTTCTGCGAGGCCGCGACAAGTTGAAAAACTACCCTGTTAAATCGATCGTCCAGTATTAAAAGCCATTCCTATGATTCTTCCGTCCGGCGGCGGCGCGTTTTCGTACCGCCTCTTTCCGCTTTAGACCCGGCAGTGCAATCCCTAGACTGAGATTCGTGCAGTCGCTGCAAACTCTGGATCTTGCCATTTTCCGTTTTATCAACGGGAAATTGGCCAATCCCGTTTTTGATCAGGTCATGCCGTTGCTTAGCGGGAATGCGTTCTTTTACCCAATTCTTTTTCTAACAGGCCTTCTTCTTATCTGGAAGGGTGGCAGGCGTGGCCTTGTCTGCGTATTGTTGTTGGCTTTGATACTGCCACTTGGAGATGGCTGGATCTGTCGTGTGATAAAAAGGACAGTGGAACGCCCGCGACCTTATGTCGTACTAACCGAGGTCCGACAACCCGGCGCCAAGACCCAGACCATGGAACAATCGAGGGCCAAATACGCAAATCCGGCCAAGCGCGGCATGACCAGAGGCAGCATGCCCTCTTCGCATGCAGCCAATTGGTTTGCCGCTGCCATGATCGCCTTTATTTACTATCGACGAACAATTTGGTTCTTGCTGCCGGCGGCGATGTGCGTGGGTTTTTCACGAATTTACAACGGGGTCCATTATCCAAGTGATGTGCTGGCTGGGGCTATACTGGGAGCGGGCTATGCCGCGGCGAGCATCTGGTGTTTGGAGAGGCTTTGGCAATGGGCAGGGAAAAAATGGTTTCCAGTCTGGTGGGGCAATTTCTCTTCTATAATCGATCTTCGTCCTCAAATGGGGCCGGATGAGATTGAACCGGCACCCATACCGCGGGGCAGGACCGCGCGGGAAACGAAGTTGGACAGTTCCGTCGATGTCCCGCATGGCACGGTGGATCTACAATGGCTCAGGCTGGGTTATCTGGTCACTGCGGTTATTTTGGTGGCCCGTTTGTTTTATATTGCCGGTGATAGTATTGAGCTAACTGGCGATGAGGCTTATCAATGGGTCTGGTCCAAGCATCTCGCCCTTTCTTATTACAGCAAGCCCCCGCTGATAGCTTATGCTCAGTTCCTTGGAACCGCGCTCTTCGGCGATACTGCGTTCGGGGTGCGTTTCCTTTCACCGGTCACCTCGGCCATCCTGGGCTTCTTACTTCTACGCTTCTTTGCGCGTGAGTTCAATGCTCGAGCGGGTTTTCTCCTGTTATTGATAACCACGGCGACGCCGTTGTTGGCCGCCGGGGGCGTGCTCATGACCGTTGATGTGTTTTCAGTTTTGTTTTGGACTCTGGCCATGCTGGCGGGCTGGCGAGCGGTTCAATTCAATTCGACCACGGGTTCCTGGCTCTGGGTCGGGCTATGGATGGGCCTTGGTTTCCTGAGCAAATACACGGCTTTGCTACAATGGCTTTCCTGGGTGGTGTTCTTTGCACTCTGGCCGCAGGCCCGCCAGCATCTTCGGCGACCGGGCATCTGGGTGGCCCTGCTGATCAATCTGCTCTGTTCGCTCCCTGTTTTGATTTGGAATCAGCAACATGATTGGATCACGATTAAGCACGTGGCGGGGAACGCCAACGCTGGTGAACCATGGTCGCCGGCGGTGCTCGAATTTTTGGGCGCCGAATTTCTCTTACTCAATCCGGTATTTTTTGTTGCAACCGTTTGGGCGGCGATTGCTTTCTGGCGGCGTAGCCGTCGCAATCCAATATTAGTTTATTTTTTCAGCATGGGAGCTCCTTTGTTCCTTGTTTACTTTCTCTACTCATTCCATTCGCGGATTCTACCCAATTGGATTGTTCCCTCGGTCTTGCCACTGTTTTGTCTGATGATGGCTTATTGGGATATACAATGGCGTTTGGGGTTGCGTCCTTTGAAGAACGCTTTTGTAGCAGGGGTGGCAATCGGTTTGCCCCTGATAATCATTGGGCATGATACTGAGCTCATAGGAAAACTAACTGGCCATTTTCTGCCGGTTAATAAGGACCCTCTGCATCGCGCCCGCGGATGGAAAGGTGTAGCCGCATTTGCCTCGGAGGTGCGTCGTGAACTAATGGTCGAAGGCAAACCGGTTTTCATCATCGCTGATCATTACCGGACCGCCGGCGAAATCTCATTTTATTTTCCTGAAGCAAGAAGCAGCGATCCTCCGTTGGTTTATTGTCGTTCCACGAGTATCCCGGTCAATCAATTTTATTTTTGGCCTGGATACACCGGGCGCAAAGGCGAAAACGCCATTTTTGTTGTCGAGTTGGATCGCAATAATTCGAAGACCAAATCGCCTCCGGAGCAGCTTTGTCGGGAGTTTGATTCAGTCAAAGATCTCGGCGTTCGCGAAGTGGTACAGCACAAAGAGGTCTTGTGGCGGATGCAGTTTTTTGCCTGCCGCGGTTTGAGGTGATTTCGAAACGTCTCACTCATGTCCAGCACGACGATCAGCCATATTTTTACTGTCCAAGAATACGATTTGGATGCCACCCTCAGTTCGGGGCAAGCATTTCGATGGCAAAAGCGCGCCGACGCGTGGAGCGGGATCATCGGTGGCCAATGGGTGCGTTTGCGCGCGGAGCCGCTCCAGATCAAGGCAGAAACCATCCCACCGATGGACGATTGGTCCTGGTTAATCGATTATTTGCAACTGGAAGTGGATCTTTCAGCCCGGTTACGCACGTTTCCCGATGATGAACCTATGCGCACGGCGGTGAACGCCTGCCGAGGCTTGCGTCTGCTGCGACAGGACCCATGGGAATGCCTGGCCTCGTTCATTCTCTCCTCCACAAAACAGATCGTCCAAATCCAGCAGATCATCGGACATGTTTGTGAACGGTTCGGCCAGAAGCTCCAGACCCCGGATGGGCCTGCCTATTCATTCCCGACAGCCAGCTGTTTGGCCCAGGCCAAAGAAATTGAATTACGCGAGTGCAAAATGGGCTTCCGGGCACCCTATCTTCTGGGGAGCGCCCGGGCGATCGCGGAGGGGGAAATCTCCCTTGCCAGCCTGCATCACCTGCCTGTAGTGCAGGCCAGAAATGAGCTCATGCGATTGCCGGGAGTGGGCCGTAAAATTGCCGATTGCGTCTTACTGTTCGCGTATGGCGCTCAATCCGCTTTTCCGGTAGACGTTTGGGTCGCCAAAGCCTTGCGCGAGCTCTACTTTCCGCGGCGTCGCCCTAATCTAAAGCGGTTGCATCATTTTGCGGCGAATCATTTCGGCCCACACGCAGGTTACGCGCAGCAATATCTGTTTCATTATATGAGAACCAAAGACCGTCCAGTAAACAGTTCTGAACCCCACAAACGAGTTGTTCCTGGTGCTCGAACCGCTTTTCTCAAAAATGGCCGCAGATAGCGCAAATCGCATGGCAAAAACCTCTCTCGAGGTTTCCTTTACGCCCGCGGATTTTGCCGCTTTAGAAGGGCGCGATCTGAGTGAGGTTGTGTGCGTTGTTTTTGACGTGCTGCGGGCAACCAGTTCGATGATCACTGCCCTGGCGAATGGAGCGCAGGTTATTTTTCCCGTGGCCGAAATAGCCGAAGCCATAGCCATGCGCAATCGACACCCCGATTTGTTACTCGCCGGCGAGCGTGATGGGATCCGCATTCTTAGTGACCTTACTGGGTCAATTCCTTTTGAGCTCGGCAATTCGCCTCGAGAGTTTACCGCTCAAGCTGTGCACGGTCGGGCCATTGCCATGACCACAACCAATGGAACCCGGGCGTTGCGCGCCTGCCACCGCGCCTGGAGCATTTTAGTTGGTTCCTTTTTGAACCTGAGCTCTACTGCGGAGCTCCTGCGCAAGGAGCCCCCTCGCCATCTCTTGCTCGTATGCAGTGGGACTTTCGAACAATTGGCCTTGGAAGATGTGCTTGGCGCGGGCGCTCTTTGCGATCTGCTTTGGGACAATTACACGGACGGAGATATTGCTGATTCTGCCGAAGTGGCCCGGCGTTTATTCCAAGTGGAACAAATGGATCTTCTGGCAGCCGTGGCCCGCTCACGCAATGGCAGTCGCCTGTTGGCCAACCCCGATTTAAGCGCGGATGTCTCATTTTGTCTCCGGCGCGACCATTTCAATCTCGTGGCTGAACTCGCCCCGGACGGCGGAATCCGGCGGCGGCGCTGATCCATCGAGTCTACGGAGTTGATATTGCTCGATAGAAACGTTGAGCTGGACCAACTGGATGCGACTCGGAGAATTCAATCAAGCCACTATCCGGGGTGGTGTTGGTTAAAATGGAGGACCATGCTAGGAGATTAGTGGAGGTCTGAATGACACAAAGCCGCCTCGGACCGGCGGAAAGTCTCCAGTGCAACAATCCATCACCGACACTTGGAATTGCCGATAAAAGCATCGGGGGGCTTAGTGCGTGGTAAAGATTGAGACGACCGCCGCTGGAACATTTACCTGAAAGTGCAGGGAGCGGGTCGGTCGCGTTCAAAAGCCGGCTAATGATTTGTCCGTGAGTTTCCCCTGGGAATTGTGTGAGCATTAAGGCAAGCGCTCCGCTGACATAAGCTGCGCCAAAAGAGGTGCCCGCCAGGTTTATGGGCAAACCGGGTGGCGGATAGTAAGAAGTATCCGAGGCGGAGAAGGTGGAATAAATCTGGTCTCCAGGAGCAGCGAGATCCACATTTGTCGCGCCGTAATTTGAGAAGCTGCCGAGAGTATCATTCCGGGCTGTGTAAGCCACCGAAACAATATTATCGATCCCGTAGGACGCGGGGTAACGAGGCGTGACGTCTATGTTTGCGGAATTGTTGCCAGCGGATGCGACAAAGATTACGCCGGCCGAGCGCGCCGTGAAAATGGCGTTGGACATGGATTCGGAAAATCCAGTGCCGTCGAAGCTGGCACTGATGATATGTGCGCCATTCGCGCGAGCATAATCGATGCACGCAATAATACCTGAGTCGCTTGCCGCGCCCGAGCTACTGAAACATTTGCAAGCCATGATTTGCACCCGCCAGGCGACCCCAGTGACTCCTTTCCCATTATTTCCAACTGCGCCGATGACCCCGGCCATCAAAGTGCCATGGCCCTGATCGTCATTCGGGTCGCTGGTGCCGGCAATAGCATTCGTGCCGTGGATGCCATCGATTGAATTTGTCCAGATGTTGGCCGTAAGATCCTCGTGCGTGTAGCGCACGCCGGTATCAAGGATGGCAACAACGATATTGCTTGCGGATGTTCGAATGTCCCAGGCTTCGGGAGCAGAAATGTCGGCATCGAGAAGACCACCATTTTGGGCATTGTTATGGAGACCCCAGAGTGTGCCATCCAGATACTTGGGATCATCAGGTTCAGTCGAGTTAAGATGCCTGATGTAATCGGGCTCAGCGTATTCAACCAGACCGCTGCCTTTATACTTGTCCACCAAACTTTGGATGGTTTCGCCCGGGGGTGTCGCAAGGACCTGCAAATTACCAATTGCACGGAAGCTTTGAATGACCTTGCAATCATGACTGGAATGAAAATCGGCAAGCGCAACTGGATCGACGTCGGGCTTGGGTCGAAGCAACAACCGGTCGGGACGGTAGCCGAGTGACTCTGTTGAAACCAACGCCTGAGCAGGGGCCGCATTCCCCTTCAATTGGCTGAACTGGGCATATAAACATAGCCCGGCGGTTGCCCAGCAGCAGAGGTGTGCACTGCCAAATATCTTATGAACTGCACTCATCCTTGTAAGTTGATTTACGATGCTGCTTTTTTCCAGTGCCAGCCCGCATTCTAACAAACCACACGGACACTCCGCCAGGGAATTGATGTGGATCCTGCAATATTTTTGTATTTGACCGCAGCCGAAAAATCAACGGGGGAACGCAAAGCCGCAAAGACACGGCGCGATATTGCCGCAAACGAAACAAGGCACGACAGACAGGGGATTTTTACCACGGATGGCACGGAGAGCACGGATAAGACGGAGATGAAGTTCCATCTTTCATGCGTTTTACAGATGAAGACCTGTGTAACTGATGAGGTTCTTTCTGTCTTATCCGTGTTCTCCGGTTTTATCCGTGGTTAAAATCTCCTGTCACTCATTTCATCGGCATGCCTGGTTCTGGCTTGCCGTTCGTGGTTAGGATTTGGAAATGATGGACACCGGCGGCGAGCGGATGGTCACTGGTCCAGACGATCTTTCTTTCGGGTGTGACCTCGACCATCGAAATGCCGGCGCTGGCCGCGTGACTGCCGATCACAGTATTGCCGTTTGCTAATCGTTGAGAGCCGCACGGATCTTTAAAAAGGCCGCCTACATCATCGTTCGTGACTTTCCAGACGATCTCACCTTGCGGGCCGAGTTCCACCAACTTGTTGCCATGGGTGAGCGAGACCACAGTATTACCATTATCCAGCCGGATTGCGGTGAAAGGCCAGTTCTCGGCTTTGCGTCCGCCCAGTTCTTCGAAGTCCGTCTTGAAAACACGAACGATCTTGCCATCGGGCGAGTATTCTTTAACCGCAAAAGCCAACAAGTGCGGAACGAGATAGTTTCCATTTCTCAACTGACGTGCCATGCGCGTCTGCATATGCGCATTTTCCGTCTCGGGCTGGAGTGGTACATCGAGCACGATGTTCCCTTTAGGATCGACTTCGAGAAGTCGAGGCCGTTTGCCCAGTTCTGTGATGAGTGTGTTGCCGTTGTAAAGGCGTTGCGTCGTCCCAAGCTCGCTATTCTCTTTGCTTCGTTGATACGAAAAGACAACCTGTTTGTCGCGCGTCACTTCCACCACACGGTCGCTATAGGCAATCAGCACATTACCGTTTGGCAGGACAAAACCATCACGAGCCCCTCCGTTATATTCCCAGGCAGCCTGGCCGTCCTCGTCGACAATGGCCGTTTTGCCACCCAACGTCAGATAGGAATGCCGGATTGTGTAAGTTGCTGAATTTTCAGCGGATAGAATTGAAGAAATGCTGAAAACAAGCGTCAGAACGATGGGTTTCATATGCATATATGGTTGCTAGCTGAAAAACGTGGCGATCGGAAGTGTTTTTATCCATGGGGGCGCGAAATCTGCTCGCGTCCATCATCAAGTTGTTGCACTTTAGCTCAATAGCGTGCGCACCGCATCGGCATGGACGATGGCAATTGCGGCGACCTTATGGTCGGCGCGTGGCTTGGCTTTGACTCCGGATGTCGAGTTTTTCGAGAAAAAGATTCGCCCGGTGCTGGTCGAACATTGTTACGAGTGCCATAGCGCTACCAGCAAGAAGCTGAAAGGCGGACTGCGGGCGGATAATCGTGAGAGTCTGATCAAAGGAGGCGAGGCGGGGCCCGCCATCATCCCGGGCAAACCCGAAGCCAGCCTTCTGGTCAAGGCTATCGCCCATCGTGATCCAGACCTCACGATGCCCCCGAAGAAACCGAAACTCCCCGATTCAGTAATTGCCGATTTTGAACACTGGATCCGGGATGGCGCTGTTTGGCCGGCAGAAGAAACCGTCGCCGCGCCCGTGAATTCGGATTCCTTCGATCTCGAAACACGCAAAAAACGGCTGTCCTGGATTTGGGAGACCCCGCGGCATCAGAAAATCCCCGCTGTGAAGGAGAATTCCTGGCCGGTCACCGCGGTGGATCACTTCATTCTTGCTCGTCTCGAAAAAGAGGGACTGCATCCCTCCGCTCCATCCGAACCGGAAATCTGGCTGCGGCGCGTTTACTTTGCATTGATCGGATTGCCACCTTCGCCGGAGCAAATCACCGCTTTCCTAAATGACCATTCCACCACCGCGCGGGAATGGGTTGTCGATCAATTACTGGCGTCTCCACAGTATGGGGAACGTTGGGCCCGGCATTGGCTCGATTTAGTACGCTATGCTGAATCACGCGGGCACGAGAGCGATTTCATCATTCCTAACGCCTACGAGTACCGTGATTACGTCATTCGCGCCCTCAACTCGGATGTGCCGTATGATGAGTTTGTTCGGGAGCACATCGCGGGCGATCTGCTGTCCAAGCCACGACGTAACGTCGAGAAAGGATTCAACGAATCCATCCTTGGCACAGGCTGGGCTTTTCTGGGGGAGGAAATTCATGCCCCTGTGGACACGCGACAGGATGAGAATGACCGGATCGATAATCGCATTGACGTGATGTCCAAAGCGTTTCTCGGTCTGACGGTTGCCTGTGCGCGCTGTCACGATCATAAGTTCGATGCGATTTCCCAGAAGGATTATTACGCGCTCGCTGGTTTTTTCATCAGTTCCGGCCAGCGGTTGGCCCGTTTCGAAACGATGGATAATGAACGGCACGTGGCCCGGCAGTTAGCCGATCTGAAAGAACGCTGGAGTACCAACCTGGCTGCCAAAATTCCAATGGCTCAAGGCCCACTACTCTCGAAGGTGAAAGAGTACCTGTCGGCCGCTGCTGAAGCTGCGATTGTGGGAACCAATGCTCCTCCAAAAGCTGGGGTGCGGGTCCGTGCCTCAGCGCTACCTGCTGCGATCACCGAGGCAGTCGGCCAACTCGCGGCTGAGCGTTCGCTCCAGACGAATATCCTGGCTCAGTGGACCGCCGCGGTTTTAACTGCCGCCAACGACAAAGCCGATGTGTTGCATCCATTTGCCAAGGCAGTTTTCACCAACGAGACCAAGGTTGTAACCACCAATATTGTTTCCAGCGAGATTGGCTTGGCTGATGGCGCGCGGATCGTTCTGGATTTCGGAAGCCTTCCGAGTAACCAATGGTTTGAAGATGGCGTCGCTTTTGGGCCCGAGGCTGCTCATCCGGGCGAGTTGCAGCCCATGCCAGCTGTTGGAACCAATGCCCCTGGATTCCGCATCGTAACCCGAGCCGCCGCTCAGACGGATCCCAATTGGCGCGACCTGGATCTCAGCTCTGGAGTGGAACGAGAGCCCGCAATGTTCGGAAGCTGGAAGCGGGATGGTGTGATGCTGCGTTCTCCAAAATTTGAGCTGACCAACGGGAAGATTTATTACCTGGTGCGGGGGAGCGGACGTATCTTTGCCAGCGTAGATTCGCAAAGATTGGTGACCGGCCCGGTGCATACGGCGCAGGTTCGCGAGTGGGCGTTTAAAGATACCTGGCATTGGGTTGCCCACGATCTCTCGGACTACGTGGGGCATCGGGTCGAAATTGAATTCTCGCCCGGCAACGAATTCGACACTGCGATTGCTTTGATCGCTGAGTCGGAAAAGCCACCCACGGATCCATCGTCGCCCGGGGAACGTGTCTCGCGCACTTTGGATGAGCGCCAGATCAACAATGTCAGCGATTTGGCGGCGGCCTACCAGGATATCTTTACGGCTGCTTCAAGTTCGTCCTGTTCAGCGGCGCTGGCGGGGCGTTCGCTTGAGATTGAAAACTGGCTGGCTCAGCGGCCGGAATTGTTTTCCGGAAAGGAGGGCGAATGGCCGGAGCCTCTCCAGCAGGCCTTGCGCGATTATCTGAAGGAACGCGAGCCACTCATCAACCGCATTCAATGGAAATCGCGAACCGCTCCCGCGATGATGGAGGGCAATGGTGTGGATGAGTACCTTCTATTACGAGGGAAGCATCAGACACCAAAAGGCCAGGTCCCGCGCCGGTTTCTCGAAGTCATTTCCGGCACTCAACCGATTGCCGGCACAAACGGCAGTGGCCGGTTGCAACTGGCGAAAGCCATAAGCGATCCCAAAAACCCTCTTCTGGCTCGGGTCATGGTCAACCGAGCCTGGCACCATTTGTTCGGAAGGGGGATCGTTGGTTCGGTGGATAATTTCGGCTGGCTTGGCCAGCGCCCCACTCATCCCGAATTGCTCGATGATCTGACCGCGACATTTATCGAGGAAGATCATTGGTCCATGAAACGATTGCTGCGCCGGCTCGTGCTTTCGCGGACCTACGCCATGTCGAGCAAGCCTGTTGATGCTGACGCCGAACAACGCGATCCGGAGAATCTGCTTCTGCATCGTATGAATCTGCAGAGGCTCGAGGGGGAAGCCATCCGCGATGCCATGCTGACGGTTTCCGGGCGTCTGGACCTTCGTATGTATGGCCAATCGGTCCCCCTTCACCCTTCCCAATTCGTGGAGGCGCGCGGCCTGCGCAGCGAACGAGGGCCTCTCGATGGCGACGGTCGCCGCAGCATTTACATCGCCGCGCGCCGTAACTTCCTGCCGATGATGATGACCGCCTTTGATACACCTACGCCTTTCACCACCGTCGGGCGGCGCAATGTCTCCAATGTGCCGGGCCAGATGCTGTTTCTTATGAACGATCCTTTTGTGCACCAACAGGCGGAAGTTTGGGCCAGGCGGTTGCTGTCGGAAATGCCCGACGCCTCGATTGAGGAACGCATTCGTCAACTCTTTCTGGCTGCCTTTAGTCGTCCGCCTTCTGAGATTGAGATCGGCAAATGCCGCGCCACATTACGCGAAGTGAACGGCAGTTCGGAGCACGAGTCGGGCACAGTCGAAGCGTGGACGGAGGTTTGTCACGCGCTGTTTGGCGTAAAGGAATTCATGTATGTCCGCTGAACCAATTCATTGCCGATATTGTATGACCCGTCGCGAAATGCTGAAGAGCTTTGCGTGTGGGTTCGCCTCGGTGGCGTTCTCGGGATTGTTTGGTCAAAATCTGTTGCAAGCCGGCAATGCCCGGCCCAACCCCCTGATTCCCCGTCCGCCACATTTCAAAGCACGTGCTCGTAGCATTATTTTTCTCTACATGGATGGCGGTGTGTCGCAGGTGGACAGCTTCGATTACAAGCCCCTCCTCGAAAAGCATCATGGCGAGGATCCTCGTAAAGCGATTGGGAAGCTGGAAAAAACTCAGTTTGCGAATATTGGCAAGGTGATGAAATCACCCTGGAAGTTTTCGCGCCGGGGTGAAAGCGGTCTTTGGGTGAGCGACCTTTTTCCGCAGATGGCTTCTGTGGCGGACCAACTTTGTGTTATCAAATCAATGACCTCAAAGTTTCCGGAGCACACCAGCGCCAATTATTTTCTTCACACAGGCACCGGCTTGCAAGGCCGGCCGAGCATAGGGTCATGGGCGACTTATGGTTTGGGCAGTGAGAACCAGGACGTCCCTGGTTTTGTCTTGCTGAACGGCGGGCTGATTCCCTCCGGCGGCATGGATAACTTCAACAACGGTTTTCTCCCGGCCACCTATCAGGCCTCAGTATTCGAGTCGAAAGATCCGCCCTTGGCCAATATCCGGGCCACGGAAAAATCTCCCCGGCTGCAAGGAGTGAAAACCTCTTTGATTCGCGAACTGGATGAACAAACGCTGCAGCAAGCGGGTCATCTGGACGCGTTGGAATCAGCCATCGCTAATCATGAACTGGCCGCGCGCATGCAATTGGCGGTGCCGGAACTGCTGAATTTGGAAGGCGAATCCGCTGCAACGAAGAAGCTTTACGGATTCGATTCCGATTACGAATTTACGCGCGGTTATGCCCGGCAATGTCTCATCGCGCGCCGGTTAGTCGAACGCGGTGTGCGTTTCGTCGAATTGACCTGCCAAAAAATTGGCGGGTACGACCGATGGGACGCTCATAGCGACCTAACAAAGAATCATGCCCAAAATGCGCGCGCCGTGGATCAACCCATCCGCGGCCTCCTCATTGATTTGAAGCAGCGCGGGTTGCTGGATGACACACTTGTGGTGTTTTCTGGTGAGTTTGGCCGGACCCCTTTCGCGCAAGGTTCCGATGGCCGCGACCACAATGAATATGGATTCTCCACCTGGATGGCAGGCGCTGGCGTAAAGGCGGGCACGAGCATAGGCGAGACCGACGACTGGGGTTACAAAGCAGTCGTGGATAAATTCGAGATGCACGACCTGCACGCCACGCTGCTTTATCTCCTGGGTTTGGACCATACCAAATTGACCTACCGTTTCAGCGGTCGGGACATTCGCCTGACCGATGTGTACGGGAACGTCATACAGCAAATCGTCAGTTAAGGCATCGCCGATCTGGAGGTGTAAGAGCACCGACCTGAACATCAAATGAAACCTGCTGACAGTGCCGCGAGCTATCCGGATTGTGCAGTGATCGCCAGGACTATCCAGATCGGCGGTGAAACCAAGGCGGAATTGTTGGCACGGCTCGCGCGGAACGGTGTCGAGCTCAATGAGGCCGCGAGGATCCTCTTCGCAAGCGACAAGTTCATTACTTCCGATGTGCGTACGCACCTGCGCACAGTGGAGCTTCAGGTGCGAAATCTTAACTTTCCGCTGGGAGCCACGATTTCAGACGTATATGCAACCGCGATGCGCCTTGGATTACGCCTGTGTCCGCTTGAGCTTGGGCCACATCTGCGACTTCAGTTCCTTGACCAGCCCGAAGGGTTCCTGGGGCAGCCTGTCCGGCAGCATCGTGCACCTCCTGGGTCAATCGCTATCGCCTCGGAAATACTCTCGGACGATGATGAATTCCCCAAGGGCTTTTATCTGCGACGGATCGAAGGGACTCTTTGGCTGCGCGGATACTGGTCTGGACCTGAGCACATTTACGATCCGGAGGATCACTTTGTGTTTTGTCAAACGTGAAATAGAAGATGCGACAGCAGATTTTCCAAACTTTAAACGTCTCGCCCCTATTTTTCAGCCGCTTGCACCTTAAAAGAAGCTGCTTGTCACTCCATGCCTGGGCTTTGTGGCGCCGTTTCCAGAGGATGCCCACGGGCCCGATCACGAAGGAGCGGCAATGTCTGAGGCGCAAGGCCTGACCACAAGGCAAATGGGAAGTAGCGAGGCGCGTCTCACCAAAGACACGATTCTCCTCGCCACATTTTCTTTCAAAACTGCGGCCAGGAGATAAAGTGTATCATAACTAGATGCGTTCCATCACGACTCTTTTCCGTCTGATTGTGTTTCCCGCCATGCTGGGTATTGCAGGCATCCAACGGGTCTTAGGCGCGGATTTATTCGATTACCCCATCGTGCTCGATCCGCTTTGTAAAACGCCCGAAATGGTGAATCCCCCTTTGCCGCCAGGCAATCCCGCGCCTGGCACTCGCCGAATGGCACAACGTCTTGAGGAAGCTCTGCAAAAGACGCCTCGCGACGCGATACCGTTCATGAGCGAGCGCATTATACCTTTGCTCGAGGAGCAACTTACCAATGCCACACAGCTCAACGACAAAATTCGACTGCAACTCATGTTGGGCATTGAGCAAACTCAGGCAGGCCGCCCCGATTTGGCCCTCAATACTTTTGCCGCCCTGGAGAGAACCATTACCGAAAATCATGCCAGGCTAGGCGAACGAACTCGTGCAGAACTGCGCATGAGGAAAGGGATGGCTTTCTTGCGGTTGGGCGAACAGGAGAACTGTCTGGCAAACCACAACGAGGATTCGTGCCTTTTTCCCTTGCAACCCAGAGCCTATCATTTGCTTCCCCGTGGATCGCAGGGAGCTATCTCATTGTTTGATGCGCAATTGTCGGCATATCCAAACGATCTCACCGCGCGCTGGCTGCTGAATCTCGCTCATATGACCCTTGGTGAATACCCGGATAAAGTAAATCCGAAATATCTTATCCCTTCGAAAGCATTTGCTTCAGAATACGAATTGCCCCGCTTTCCCGATGTAAGCGCAGGGTTGGGCCTCGACATTTACGACCTGGCGGGTGGAGTGATCGTGGACGACTTCAACAATGACGGATTCTATGATGTTGTCGTATCGGCGTGGGGTTTGAAAGGGCAGCTTCGCTATTTCCAAAACAATGGGGACGGGACCTTTACGCAACGCACCAGTGAAGGGGGCCTTGTTGGAGTCACCGGCGGCTTGAACCTTCAACAGACCGATTATAACAATGATGGATTTCTCGATATCTGGATATTGCGTGGGGCCTGGTTTGGTAAAGCGGGACGCCTTCCCAATTCGCTGCTCCGGAACAATGGCAATGGAACCTTTACGGATGTAACAGAGGAAGCTGGTTTGCTCAGTTTCCATCCTACTCAGACATCACGGTGGTTTGACTACGATGGAGACGGATGGCTCGACCTGTTTATCGGGAACGAAACAACGGAATCCGACGATCCAGATTGGTGCGAGCTGTATCACAATAATCACGATGGCACTTTCACTGAATGCGCCCGAGCCAGTGGCATCAACGTGGCACAGTTTATCAAAGGAGTAGCTTGTGCCGACTACGATAATGACGGTCGTCCGGATCTTTATCTCTCCGTTCGTTACGACAAAAATATTCTTCTGCATAACGACGGTCCCAATGCTTCCGGACAATGGCACTTCAGCGATGTTACTGTGCGGGCTGGTGTAGCCGAACCGGTCGGCAGCTTTGGCACCTTTTTCTTCGACTACGATAATGATGGCTGGGAAGACCTGTTTGTGGTCGGTTACTATCTTGCTACCGGCGTTGCCGATGTGGCGGCGGATTATTTGGGTTTGCCTAATGGAGGCACCCGCCCAAAGCTTTATCATAATAATGGGGATGGCACCTTCACCGACGTCACCGAAGCAGCACATCTAAACCGAATTATTCATGCGATGGGCCATAATTATGGAGACCTGGATAATGACGGCTGGCTTGACTTTTATGGCAGCACAGGGGATCCGGACTTAAGGACGTTGATTCCCAATCGCATGTTTCGCAATGCAGGTGGGAAATTCTTCCAGGATGTTACCACGGCGACTGGGACCGGTCATATCCAGAAAGGGCATGGCGTTGCCTTCGCTGATCTCGATGACGATGGGGATCAGGATATTTATGTTGTGATGGGTGGCGCTTATTCCGGAGACTATGCCCGAAACACCCTTTATCTCAACCCCGGCAATACGAACCACTGGGTAAAACTCAAACTCGTCGGCACGAAATCTAATCGACCGGCGATTGGGGCTCGTATCAAGGCCAGCGTGAAGACGCCTGCAGGATCGCGGCAGATTTGTCGGACGGTGAGCAGTGGGGCAAGTTTTGGCTCAAATCCCCTGCGCCAGGAAATTGGTCTCGGAGACGCCACTGAAATCAGCGCTGTCGAGATTCGATGGCCTGGCTCCAATACACGACAGACAGTGAGGGGTCTGCAAGTGGATCACAGTTATCAAATCCGCGAAGGCGACGCCGACCTGGTGCAGCTTAAGCTTCACCCAGTCAGACTTGATAAGCATGCCCCCACAGTCCAGAAGGGCAAACTTCGCGCGGATCGGTGACCAATCACTGGTGGGACCTTCTGTTCTGAAGGAGAGGAGGCCCTTTTGATCTTTAGCCCCAGATTAGAAGAGAATGATTTAAGGAAAATAGGGCGACACGTCGCGCCTGCCCTTGGGCCTACGTTCAGGGAAACGGTCCTTGCACTTATTATGCAAAAAAGAAAGAAATTTCTGGCGGATTCTTCGCGTCAGCGGCTCTTTAATAGCAGATTTGATGATAACGGAAACGCAGGAGCTGTTGGCCAATTTCGTGAAGAACGGAGCGGAGTCAGCCTTTCGCGAACTGGTGACGCGTTACTTCGACCTGGTTTACTCGACGGCGGTTCGACTCGTGGATGGCGATACCCACAGGGCCAAAGATGTGTCTCAAGTTGTCTTTGCGGACCTGGCCAAAATGGCGGGTAAATTGTCGCCGCGCACGACACTAGGCGGATGGCTTCATCGCCATACGTGTTTTGTGGCCAGGACCGTCATGCGCGGAGAACGCCGGCGGCGAGCCCGGGAAAGGCAGGCTGTAGAGATGAACGCACTGAATGATAACGATAGTGTCCTCCCTTTGATTGCACCGATTTTGGATGAGACGATCCAGGAACTGGGACCCGATGATCGTGATGCCATCCTGCTCCGCTTCTTTGAACAGCGCAACCTTCGGTCAATCGGCGAGGCACTGGGAACCAGTGAAAATGTGGCCCAAAAGCGAGTGGCCCGTGCAGTTGAGGCATTGGGGGCGCTTCTGCAGCGTCGTGGCGTTGCTCTATCATTAGGTGGCTTGGCCGGAGCCCTTGCAACGAGCGCGGTGACAGCCGCGCCGGTAGGGCTGGCCCTGAGCCTTGCCGGGACGGTTTGGGCAGGTGCAGGTGCCTCAGGCATTGCCGCATCTGCCGAGGTTGCAATCTCAGCCAAACTGACGATTGCACTTGTGGGTGCCATCATAGTTGTTGGCATTGTCACCGCCATTTTTCTGCAACCCCAACCCAGGAAGTTGATTCAGCCAAGCAACTCTCCTGTGCAGCCAGTCAATGTGGAGCAGGCAGAGCATTTGCCAGACTCCGAGTCCGCCAGTTTGCAGGTCCCCGTATCTACGACGAGTGTTAAGGTTCGTAATGTGAAGGCGCCAAATGCTGAGGTGTCGAACAAAGAGACGACTGATACCCCTAAAGAAACCGCTCGCGAACCAGCGCCGCAATCGGTGAACATTGGACTTGGACCAATTCAGGGTGTGTATGCCGGAGAGATTTCCGGCACGGTGACGCTTAAGGGCACGCCCCCTCCAGAACAACCCAATGCGATGCTCAAGGCAGATCCCAATTGCGGCAAGCTACACACTGAACCAGTCACAACTCACTTCTACGTTGTCGGCGAAAACAAAGGATTGGGAGACGTATTCATCATGCTGAAGGGAGTTGGCCTTAAAGGTGACGGCGCATTAGCGTTACCTGCAATTCTGGACCAGAAAGCTTGCCAATATAAGCCCTACATATTCGCTGTTCAGACCAATCAAAAAATCATCGTAAAAAATTCCGACCCGTTCATGCACAATGTTCACCCGACACCCGCGCAAACTGCCGCAGGGAATGCGGAAGCGAACAAGGCACAAATGCCAGGGGCTCCAGATTTAATCTTCACCTTTCCTGCCCCCGAGGTGTTCCTGAAATTCACCTGCAACGTCCACCCTTGGATGTTCGCTTACGTTTGCGTCGTCGACCACCCGTACTTCGCTGTTACCGATAAAGATGGAAATTACTCAATCACGAATGTGCCAGACGGTAAGTACAAGATGGAAGTTTACCATCGCAAAGCCGCTCCTCTTTCTGCGCCGATGACCAATGAAGTAACCGTCAGCGGGGGCAAGGTCATGAAAGATTTCACGATTGAGGCAAAATAGAGTCGCCGTTTTTCGCAGCGGGACGTCAGGACAGCATCAAGCCCATAGGGTCGCCCGTTTATGAACTGAGCTGGAAAAACCTGGACTTGACTTTGCCCTTAAGATGCCGCTGCCTTGGAATTCACCACAAAACGAGACTAAACCATGAGCGAATACAGGTTTCCTTGCCCGAACTGTTTCCAAAACATTACGACTCAGGATGAGAAATCCGGGCAGAAGATGGAATGTCCTACATGCAAACAATTGTTCATTGTGCCTCCAGCTACCCGCGGCTCGGGTCCTCCACCGCTTCCCGCCGCATCGCGTGGTGAATTGCCGCCTCCACTCCCGAGAAGTGGTCCGCCACAGATACCTACGCCTAACCTGGGCGTTGGATTTTCTGGCCCGGCGAACGAGCTTGAACGGCAGGTGCTGGAAGGAGGCCGCTTCGTCGTTTTCCAATATTGTTTTTCGATTTTGATTCTCTCCTTCAAACGAGTTTCGCCAGTCATTCATTTGCCGTCTGGCGAGGACGGAGCAAAGCATGCTCTTGGATATTCGCTCCTGTCGCTTCTCGCTGGCTGGTGGGGGATTCCGTGGGGTCCTATTTGGACCATCACCACGGTCGTGAATAATCTTCGGGGCGGCAAAGATTTGACGGTAGCGCTTCTAACGCAGCAGTTTGGTCCGGGCCGAGCGGCTCAAATCATGGCAAACCGCTCTGCACCGACGGCTCAAGGAAAGGGTCTCAAACTGCTACGCTGGGGCGCCGCTACCGGTGTGTTGCTGCTGATATTTGCATTAATAGCGCTCATCCTGGTTCCTGTCACCAGCGACAAGCGTTCCAACCGTGTGGCCAAGGAGCCGGGGGCCACAGAATTTGCAGCAGCGAATCGTCAAATTGACATTTATCGTGGCGCCGTTGCGTTCGGTAATTCACCCAAGGCTGTATCCGTGGCCAGCCGTTTTTCAGCAAGCATGAAGCCATTAAGGGATGCTATGTTTACGGGCAGCAAATCGGGAGCATTCTCGGTCAGCAGTCACCAGTTCCTCACCTATTGCGAACTTCAAAATACTCAGTGCGCTTTTATAGTACACGTGCCCGAGCTGAGGAAGTTTGGCGATACTGCGAAAAGGAGTTTGGGAATGTTGGCATGGATGACCGCACAACAATCTTTGAGAGGCGAGGACGCGATCAAGCCGGGAACGCAACTTGCAGTCGGGCTTCGAGGTTTTGCGCTATATGATCGAGTTTTGATTGGTGAGCTAACTCCGGACCTGGCTGAGACAACAAACGGACCAAGCCAAACCATCACCGGAGCCCACCCGGAGAAAAGATTGCTTTATTTTTTTCGGGCAAGGACTCAGGCGGAAGAAGAGCAAACGGATTTGAAATAACAGACCAACTCAATAGAGGTAAACTGTTAAAGGGCACGTTTGGTGAAGAGAATCTAGCAGCTGTTGAAAAATAGCCGCCGTAACGAGGCAGAAGCGATGAAGCCGAAAAACTCCAGAAAACCCGCCTCGTTACCTCGGCGGCTATTATCGGAAGGTCATTTTTAAACAACCTGGCCTGGCTACCTTAATGCTCCGCCCTAAGCCCATCAAGCCATTGGCCAGAACGAGATCGATAGGCTCCGAATGCTTCTGGTCCAAGCGCCGAAGTCAGCGCTCGGGTCGTTTCCATTTGGATTTCCTTTAGCCCGTTGATTCGAGCTTCTGGAGTAATAGATTTGTTTGCCCGTAGTTCAACCGCCTTTTCTTCGGCGGCTTTGCGCATTTCGAATGCGTCGCCGACAGCCTCGTTTGGGACTTCGAACCGTTCAGCCACCTCGAAGATTTCCTGATAATGAGGAGTTTGCGCCCGTTCGAATTGTGCGAAGCGCTCCGGGCCAAGAAACTCTTTTATCCGGTCGCGTCGTTCAGAAAGCTTTGCCGCGCTGGTATCGATCCGCGCCAACTCTCTCAGTTCCTCTCCCGTAGCTTGAAATCCTGTTAATCGATTCCTGAGATCCGCAAAACTGGATTTGCGCAATCGGCACTCCGCCAATTCGCCCGGTGAAAGGAGTTGCGCCAACTCGAGGTCCATTTGTTCCTGGAGATTTTTCAGTTTCCCTTGCAACTCATTTTGGGGAATTGGTGGTTGGCTGGAATTGAGTTTATCACGCGCAGCCGCGAACCTTTGCTCACATTTCAGATATTCAACAGCCTTTTCCGGGTCGAGGAAATCAGTCAATTGGCGCGAGGCCTCGCGTGATTCCAAATCCACTGCTTCCTGCCTTTTGGAGCTTCGTTCAAATTTTCCGAGTAACTCCTGGAGCATTACCGTGCGCTCTGCATTCAACCCCTCCAGCTCCTTCCATTTGTCGTCCACCAGTTTTTGGAATTGCTTTTGATCAGCGACGAGTTCCCAGAAGCGATTTTGGAGAGAAGCGACCATGTCATATACCCGTCGATAAAACAGTTCATTCACATCGGCGATAACAATGTCACGCACGGTTGGTTCCGGGCAGCCAAGTTTGCGCAAGTTCGCGGTATAGACTCGGTAATCCTCCGACTCGAGTTGGGACCATTGAAAAGCCTGAGTGATTTCTCTCACTGCAGGTGAGTCCGTTTGTTTTATCAAAGGAGCAACCACGCGGACCTGGCGGTTGGTGATCTGATTCAAACGCACAACGGGAGAACGCTGCTTGAATCCAGGATTGCACAGCAGGCCCAGCAGCAAGGCATTAAGCAGGACTGAACAGAAAACAATGGTTGATAATTTCATTGCCTAAGGTCATTGGTGAGCCAACCACCTCCGTGTTGACTGAGGTACAAGCCGAACGTTTTACCGCCCAACAACTGCTCAATCGCCGAACGGGTGGAATCCTGGGTCTGCCGGAGTTGGTCGCTAAGTTCGGAAGGAGACAAAGCAACGTCCTGATGCAAGAGGCGGCATTGGGAATCGAACAGCGATTTGATCTCGTAGATCTTCAGGGCAATTTCTGGGGCGAGTGACTGTTGTTCGGTCAAAGCCTTGACGTTTTTGAAATCCAAATCGTTCTCGCGCTGGTAATCTGCGAAGCGCGCAGCCCCTAGAAACTCGTGAAGCCGCTTATCAAAAATCTCTTTCTGAGCGGCTGTTTGCTCTTTGTCATGATTGTCAAATGACTCGAGCACATCCAATGACACGCCGAAAATGCCGGCATATATACCAGCAATCGCCCTGAGTTCACCCGCGCTCACATGAAAATCGTTTAATTCATGATCGAGGAGTCTGGCTGCGGCAAAGCGTCTCGTGAATTCATCATATTGCGCAGATGAGAGTTGCTGCCGGACTGAAGCCAGACACTGTTCACGCATATCCAATAGCGACTGTCTTTCTGACGGAAGCAGGATACCTTTGGAGCGATCTTGCATCTCCGAGGTGCTCGAAATGATTTTCTCGAGCGCAAGGTTTACCTGCTCAAACACCGGTTCAGGCAATGGCCCAACGAAGAACCTAAAAAAGGCATTTTTGATTAGATCATCGCTTCCGTCCTCGGACTCGCCAATGAAATCCACCCCGATCAATTGGCGGAGCAAGGCCTGCGCTTCAGCCTTGATCTCTCGTTGCTTTTCGTCCCGGTGACGCCCGGCCGCATGCCGTTCAGGACCGCAACTCCAAAACGTGACAGCCAACGGTACGGCAGCGCACTTCACAGCATAGGTCTTTTGGATCTCGGCCAGGATAATATCATGCACGGTCTTTTCAGGGCAGCCTACGGCGCGCAAGTTCCTCACGTAATTTTCATAATTGCTCGATTCTATCATCTTCCAATGGAAGTGATTCGTCACTATACCAGGCTCAATAACGGTCGAGCCTGGCCGATATTCATTTCGGATTTGGATGATCGGAGCAATTGCGACGGGCTTCTCCACGGCATGCGACTGTTTTTGCCAGTTGTGCCCCACGACCGCGGCTAACGCGACATTCAATACCAATGAAACCGCCAAAACCAATTTCATTCAGATAAACCGATGCCGCATAAGTTTATAAAACGCAAAAATTGGCACCGGGTCATTACGTTTCGATAATAATGGATTGAAAGTTATGTAATCATCGAAAAAACAGATGTTAGTATCGATTGAACTTTTCCGGCGGTAACTAAAACCTCGCTTCAGCGAGGTGAACTGGACTCCTAGGTAACTGAAAGCGTTTCCAACGGTTTCTGTCACCATCGTGCCACTTCAAACAATGAAGCTGTTGAAAGCGGTTTCAGACACGTGGCATTCGCGTCACCTCGATGAAGCGAGTGTTAATGAGACGAGGATTTCTCATTGGGCCGGCCGGCCGTAGACCTCGATTTCGGTGTATTCGTTCAGGGCGCTTTCGGAGCTGCCTTTTGAGTAGAAACGAATGTATCGGCTAACAATGCCTTTGGCATCAATCAACTTGCCTTCGTAGGTTTCGATGTACTCTTTATCCTTTCCAGCACTGAGATCTGAGCTTTTGTCTGAGAAGTTGTTGAAGAGAGGATGAACATTTTTTGTGAAGTCGGGATCGTCAGCCACTTGCACGATAACGTCGTGATAGATTTTCGCAGTATTGTGCGCGTGCCAGAGCACGATGGCGAAAATCTCCTGCGGTTTGCCCAGATCCATTTGCACCCATTGTGTGCCTTTGCGAAGGAATAGGATACTTTGCTCCGACCCCTCTTTATCGCCGTCCGTGATCTTAGCCAGGTCATTGGCCGTAGCACCTTTGTCGCTGGAAGTCATTTTGCTGCCAGGCGCAATATTCTTCAGCCCAGGCGGTACCATCATCGGGGGACGAGGCTTGTCTGATACGGGCTCGACATCCCTGCGGTGTTGCACTTCTCTCGGCACATTCTTAAAAGAGAAGTCTGGCAGGTCCAGTATTAACGGCACCATTCCGCTTCGGATTTGTTTCATCGCTCCCCCCTTCGTCGCCACAAGCCAGTCAAACTGAACTTTTACATCGTCACCAGCTCGAATAAGCATCGTGCCAAGTTTAGGGGCCCTCGGCTCAATCTGAAATGACGTCAACTTAATGGATGTACGGCCTGAGATTTTGAATTTGCCATCGCCCAGGGGCTCGAGAAAAATCGGCAGGCTGACTTCATTCGTAATCCCTGCTATGGCTAGTTCGCCACGACAGTCACATTGATCGGTATAGCTTGAGTTTCCTTTAGAATATATTTCAAGTAATCTGAAAAGAATCCTGGGCTCCTGTTCTGCCCTCAAGCTGTCATATATGACTTGGTCCAGTGTGTCGCTGAAGTGAGTGCCGTTTTTATCGACGCTCTGCAGTGACCGAATCATGATATGAACTTCACCTTTCGCTTGAAGAGGTCCGGCGCTTCTTGCGGGGCCTGGTTCCATCGGGAAACCCGGCCCAACTTCGAAGAACCCACCGAGTACATGGCTCTCCGCTTGCCAGTCCTGGACATTGGAAGTGCCAGAAATTCTGATCTTACTCCCTGCTCTGGAATAAAAACGCGTAGGTGGAACTGGATCCACCTTCCTCGATTGCGGGGGCGGTTCGAGAGCGGGTTCTTTGGGGCCATCAGTTGTCCCTTTGCTCGCCGACTCCGCGTTTTGCGCCTGGCTTTTGTTCACATCGGTTCCTGAGATAGATGCGGCGATTTGCTGGTTACCCAAATCGGAACCTGGCAAATTTTCTTCCTGTTGCACACTGAGGGGCTGCACAAGAGCGCGGGTTGCCTGAGTTAACCGCCTGGGTTGCATTTGTAGAAAAATGACTGTGACAATGCCGAGGACCAGAATAGCCCCCACAATTGCGATCTTCAGTTTGGCTGAGATTGCGACCTTCACAGATGTTACAGCAATGCCCGAAGCACCTGTACCTGCCCAAACCGTCCCTGCAATGCTCAGGGCCATCCCCATCGGCGCAGCCGTCACCGCACCCGTTGCAAGGGCTCCGGCCAAGCCACCCACGGATAAAGCAATGCCACGACGCTGGAGAAGCGCGCCCAATGCCTCGACAGCACGGCTCACTCGCTTTTGCGCCACATTTTCATTGGTTCCTAACGCATCGCCAACGGACCGAAGGTTGCGTTGTTCGAAGAAACGAAGCAGGATGGCATCCCGATCATCCGGTCCCAGCTCTTGGATCGCTTCATCCAAAATCGGTGCAATCAATGCGAGCACACTATCCTTCTTATCATTCAGTGCGTTCATTTCCGCAGCCTGCCTTTCCCGAGCTTGCCGCCGGCGTTCTCCGCGCATAACGGTCCTGGCGACGAAGCAGGTATGGCGATGAAGCCAACCGCCCAGCATCGAGCTCGCCGACAATTTGCCGGCCATTTTTGCCAGGTCTGCAAAAACCATTTGAGAAACATCCTTGGCCCGGTGGGTATCGCCATCGAGGAGCCGAACCGCCGTCGAGTAAACCAGGTCGAAGTAACGAGTTACCAGTTCTCGAAAAGCTGGCTCCGACCCGTTCTTCACGAAATCCGCCAGCAGTTCTTGCGTTTCAGTTATCATCGAATCTGCTATTAAAGAGCCGCTGACGCTTGAAATCCGCCAGAATTCTTTTGTCGTTCAGGGCGTTTTCGGTGCCACCTCTGGAGCAGAACCAATATTGTACCCCCAATGCGATCAGCTAAGAGCCTCATGGATGCCCATCGCATTCCCGCGGCCGCGCCTGTCTCTGCGCGAGTTTCCACGGCGTCCGCCGGCGCCCATTTGGGCCGCTCAAAGCCGGCGGTGTTAAGGACTCCTCCCGAGCCGGAATCTCCTGGCGGGGCAGGCGTTGAAGCTCCGCGCGGCGGCGGATTGGAATCCACACGCCCAATGCTGCCACCTTCCATATTTCATTGGACTCATCTATGGAGAACAATTTTACGTAGCCATCGGTTGCCGAGCCGGGATTAAAGGTTAGATCCACCATTCCCCTTTGCGAGGGGCGTGGGCTACTCAAGCCAGTGACTGAATTTTCATCGAAGTCGCTAATTTGCGCACAATATTCTGCAGTGCAAACAGTGGAAAAAGGGCCAGGATGCCTCGAGCAAACAGCCGGCAAGAAACGAGTTTCATAAAAATTTAATCTAAGGAAGGTAAGGACGTCAGGCAGGTCACCTCTGGTTCTGCGTTCTTAAGCAATGCGAGTGCTGCTTAGCACTTCTGATTGCCTTGCTTAAGTATGACAGCGAGTTTAGAGAGGTGGAGTTGCTACTTGATCGGGATCTTATAAAAGCAAAGCCAGGATCCTATTGTGGCGCCGAGATCCACAGTGCCCCTGGCGTTGTTGACGTTATATCGACGCCATTCTACATGGCCATCTTCGAAGAGAAAATTCGCGCCGTTTGGCACACCGCCCGGGCCGATGTGGGTCGCAGTCGGGACGACCCTATGCGTGTCTGTGTCCTCCACAGACCAGGTCATACCGCTGCCCTTGTTTCCACTAACATTCCATGAACCGATGGCCTGTATCCGGTCGATTAACACCGGTGCTTGCCTGAATTCGCCCCCCATCTTTTTTCGTGTCACCCACTCCTTAACTCCATTGACATTGTAGTCGGCGCTCTCCAGTGTGCGACCCGGGAGATAAAAGTATCCCGTCAGGATTGCGGCGTTCTCTGAATTGGGATCGTTGTTGCGCCACAGGTCAGCCACTCGGTGCCACTTATCCGTCGGGCAGAAAAGCAGGTTATACTTGTCCTTTTCCACCTTCGATTTCGTCGAACGAATCAGGTAATTTTGCCAGAATACCTTCATGGTCGCTCCCATCCAACTGAGGTGGTACCCATCCGAGTTGTCTGGAAAGGAGTTGTTGCCATCACCGGCATACATTTGCAGGGCGGCACCCCATTGACGATTGTTGCTCTGGCAGAGGGCCCGCTCGGCGCTCTGACGGGCACGACTCAATGCCGGCAGCAACATGGCCGCCAGGATTGCGATGATCGCTATGACCACCAATAACTCAATGAGAGTAAAGCCCCTGCACAATTGGGACCTGTTCTTCATATGAACTCTTTCTTTTGGCCCAACCCGCGTCGTGGAATCCAAGTTGTTCAAAAGGGATTGCTATAATCCATTTTTACCACGAACTTCCCCCGGGTCAATTGCCGAATTTGCACGAAAGGTTAACTAAAACAACCGGGCCCCAGCGGCTACCTGTATGCCAGGAAAGAGGGAACGTATATCACGCAAATGGCAATGCCAGCTGGAACGAATCAACCGGCAACGGCAATTGAAAAATGTGGAGTTAACCAGATTGTCTGGGGTCGGAACAGAATATTTTCACTGCTTTGCTCGCGCCCTCCGTAAATCGTCAAGGATTGAAAAATACTATGTTCTGACCCCGCGAAAACTGCTACACCTCATGCCGCATCATTGCGTCTAATTGTGCCGCTCTCACGAACAAACCCGAAAATGCCAAGGCCCCGCCAGCAGGTTGTAGAAGGGTTCACGTTGATTGAGTTACTGGTGGTCATCGCCATTATCGCAATCCTTGCCTCGATGCTTTTACCCGCGCTTTCCAGAGCTAAAGCTCAGGCAAAAGTGGCCCGGTGCACGAGCAACCAAAAGCAAATTGCTTTGGGTTATATGCTCTACGCTGGTGACCAATCCGACTATTTACCGGTCGCGGGCTCACCCGATCTTGCCCAGGGAGCGGGGTGGGTCGCGCCGAGCCGGTGGTTTCTGGAAATTAGTCCTTACATCTCTAGAGGTGGCGAAACCAATTATTCTCAAATGATTGCGGCCGACAAAGTAGTGGCTTGCCCCTCAGCGGTCATCGCCAAAGCGATTCCGACTAATGTCCCCGGTTGGCAGGGTTATGGTGGCTATGGACACAATTATTTCTATCTGGGCTACACTCCCGATGATCGAAAGAAGATGTCGATTGTGACCAAGCCAGTGGAAACGTGCATGAATGGCGACGGCCTCGATCCCGGACCAAATATTGCCTGGTGGGAGCTGGGTTATCTTTATCCGCCGGCATTTGCCATGCAACCTCCTCAGTTGAAATACATTCGCCATGGCAAAGGTGGTAATTACTCGTGGGTGGACGGCCACGTTTCCATGACCTCCTGGAAGATCATGGGTGCTGGCGCTTACGGGAAAATTGACTGGTATTAGCAACCAACGCGCTAATGCTTTAAGCAATCAGCCAAAAGCGTGTCGCCAATTTCCTTGAATTTCAGAACAAGGTGTAACAGCCAAGTTCTGCTGCGATTGCAAAAAAGAAAAATTCGTGTCAATTCGTGAAATTCGTGTCTAGGTCTGAAGCCCTGCCTCTCCAGGTGGTTAGTTTCATTCCGTGGACGTGCATGTGGTTTCACCCCATTGCCCTGCAATCCGACGAGGCTATGTTGCGTGGGAAAGGATTATTGACTATGAATAAATCTGTACTTGCGTTACTTAGCGCAGCAATTCTTTGCGGCACGGGTAATCTGATCTCGGCGGAGTCAAAGAACGCCCGTGATCGTTTGCACGACCGCATCGGTGAGGTGAATGATAGCGCAAAAAAGGTCGGGTTGAAAACCGCTTTCCAGCGGGTTTCGACGGAAACCGGAGTGCCAGTAGCGCAGTTGGAAGCGCTTCACAAGCGTTACTCTGACATTGGTCCCGCTGGTGTTTTAATCTGCTCGGTGATGGCCGACGAAACCAAGAAGCCCGCCGAAGATTTTGCTCGCGCTAATCAATCGGGCAAATCCTGGACCAGAGTTGCAAATGACAACAGAATCTCCACTGAAATGTTAATCTCAAGGTTGGACCGATTCGAAAGGGCATTGGGCCGCGCAGAGACCAAGACGGAAAATAAAGACCGCGAAAAGCGGAAATAGGCCGCTCATTCGATCAATCGAATCAAGACTGGAAACGGGAAAATTGGAGTGGTCGAGTAGTGTCCGGTCAGGTCGGGGCATCCCTACACACCTCTTGGCGGACACGGAGGTTTCATTCGTCATCAATTTCCCACGGCAAAGGAATGTCCTCTGCATTCACAACCTTTTGCTCTGCCGACTGGCGGATTTTCTGACCGTAATGCTCCACTCCAGCTTCTCGCTCATCTGCGCCAGGAAGGTCTCGTGAAACTCTTCGCTGCCCGGACACCCACCACGCTAGATTCTCTTCCACTGCTGTCCATCATCAGTTGCCCGCCGCAGTTGCATTCTCTTCTCAAATTCGGCCGGTCCGGTATCGCTGTCTTTTTGAATCGCGTGTTCCCCCAACAATTGAGGTACGCAATAGCTGGCCAAAAGATAATCGCAAAGCTTTTTCTTGCCTTGCAGGAGCTTGGCGGTGCCGGGTTTAGATGTGGATAATTCCACCGCCATCCTGTTGGCCCTATTGATGCTCTGAACTACTGGTGGGTCCGGCGTTCTTGCCAGACCACGCCTGCAACCCAGATTTAGAAGCACTTAGCGGAAATCTCATCCAACGATCTAATGAGAAATTCGGCCGGATTGGCTAAATTGCGCCACTTGAGGCATGATTATGAAAATGAAGTATTGCATCAGAGCCTGGTTTAGGTGAAAACTATCAAAATTTATTTGTAATCAGTTGGAGGTGAGAATCTCCCCAAGATGACGACTAATTCAGAGATGGAAAAGAAGGTCAACATGACCAACCGGACAGGTCCGCCTCCGGCACAAGGTCTTTATGATCCGCAGTTTGAACATGAAGCTTGCGGTGTCGGGTTCGTGGTAAATATCAAAGGGCGTAAATCCCATTCGATCATTCAGCAGGCGCTCGAAGTGCTGCTGAATCTCGATCACCGGGGCGCTTGCGGCTGCGAAGCGAACACGGGCGACGGCGCGGGCATTCTTATCCAGCCGCCTCACGGTTTTCTCAAGCTTGTCGCCAAAGAGGCCAAGGTCAAACTTCCAGGACAGGGTGATTACGCAGTTGGAATGCTATTTTTGCCTCGCGATGACGACCAACGAGCCGAGTGTGAGAAAATATTTGCCTCGATTGTCGCCGAAGAAGGGCAGCGGTTGCTGGGTTGGCGGACAGTTCCGACCAATAACCAATCGCTTGGTGCTACCGCCAGAAACGCGGAACCGTTCATGCGCCAGGTGTTTATCGGTCGAAACGCCAAGATGTCCGATGACATGGCGTTCGAACGAAAGCTTTATGTGATTCGGAAACGGGCGGAAAACGCCATCCGTTACTCGGGCAAGGTTGGAGGGGGCGATTTCTTTTACATATCAAGCCTCTCGTTCAAAACGGTGGTGTATAAGGGGATGCTGCTGACCACGCAGCTTAACGAATATTACCCCGATCTTTGTCATCCGGCGATGGAATCCGCACTGGCGCTGGTCCACTCGAGATTCAGCACCAACACTTTCCCAAGCTGGAACCGCGCGCATCCCTACCGTTACATGGCCCACAACGGTGAGATCAATACGTTGCGCGGAAATATCAACTGGATGCACGCGCGCGAGGCGATGTTCGAGTCCGAGCTGTTCGGTGACGATATCAAGAAGATTTTGCCCATTATCCGGACCGATGGCAGCGACTCCGCCATGTTCGACAATGCGCTGGAACTGCTGGTGCTGGCCGGCCGTTCCCTGCCGCATGCCGTAATGATGATGATTCCGGAACCGTGGACCAAGCACGAGAGCATGAGTCCGGAGAAAAAAGCTTTCTACGAATATCATTCGTGCGTCATGGAACCGTGGGACGGTCCGGCTTCCATTGCGTTTACGGATGGAAAGAAAATCGGTGCTGTCCTGGATCGAAACGGCCTGCGTCCTTCGCGTTATTACGTCACGAAAGATGACATGGTGATCATGGCCAGCGAAGTCGGTGTGCTGGACGTGTCTCCCGAGCGTGTGCTTCAAAAAGGCCGGCTGCAACCAGGAAGAATGTTCCTGGTGGATACTGAAGAAGGCCGGATCGTTGCCGATGAGGAGCTCAAACAAAAAATCGCCACTGAGCAACCTTATCGTGAATGGCTTGACCAGAATTTGGTCCGCCTGGCCGATGTGCCCGACCCCGGAGTGTTGCCCGAGCCGACTCACGAAACCATCATTCAGCGCCAACTTGCTTTTGGCTACACGTTCGAAGATTTGCGGATTCTCATGTTGCCCATGGCCCGTGCTGGCAATGAAGCGATTGGTTCGATGGGAACCGATACTCCACTGGCTGTTTTGTCCAACAAATCCCAGCCGCTCTTCAGTTATTTTAAGCAGTTATTTGCGCAGGTCACCAATCCGCCGATCGACTGTATTCGGGAAGAGATTATCATGTCCACCGAGACAGCGATTGGCTCGGAGCATAACCTGCTGAAGCCTTCCCCGGAGCATGCGCGACTTATCGAATTGAAGTCGCCTATCCTCACCAACGAGGAATTTGCCAAGCTCAAACATCTGAATATGCCCGGCTTCAAATCGGCCACGCTGCCGATTCTGTTCGAAGTGGCCCAAGGTCCGTCTGGACTGGAAAAAGCCATGGACGAGTTATGTCGCAAGGTGAGCCAGGCCATTCGCGATGGGCACAATGTCGTGGTACTTTCGGATCGGGGCATCAACAAAGATTGGGCACCGATTCCCTCATTGCTGGCTGTTGCGGGCGTGCATCATCATCTTATCCGCGAAGGAACCAGAACAAGAGTCGGACTGGTGCTCGAAACGGGCGAACCGCGGGAGGTGCACCATTATTGCCTTCTGATTGGGTACGGCTGCGGGGCCATTAACCCTTACCTGGCGTTCGAGACGCTCGATGACATGATACGTCAGGGGCTTCTTACAGGGCTCGATCACAAGACGGCTTGCAAGAATTATCTCAAAGCTTCGGTGAAAGGCGTCGTTAAGGTCATCTCGAAGATGGGTATCTCGACGGTGCAAAGCTATTGGGGTGCCCAAATTTTTGAAGCGCTTGGTTTAAAACAATCGTTCATCGACAAATATTTTACCTGGACTCCTTCACGTGTCGAAGGGGTAGGGATAGAAGTCATTGCCCAGGAAGCGCTCGATCGGCATCAGCGCGCTTTCCCTCAACGGCAGGTTAACGGACACACCCTCGAACCAGGCGGCCAATACCAATGGCGTGACGGGGGCGAATATCATTTGTTCAACCCCCAAACGATTCACAAGCTTCAGCACGCCGTCCGAACGGGGAATTATAAGATTTTTAAAGAGTATTCGGAGTTGGTCAATGAGCAGTATCGCAATTGGTGCACTTTGCGGGGGTTGCTGGATTTCAAAAAGGTCAAGCCAGTTCCCATCGAGGAAGTTGAATCGGTCGAAAGTATCATGATGCGTTTCAAATCCGGAGCGATGAGCTACGGATCTATTAGCAAGGAAGCGCACGAGACCCTCGCCATCGCCATGAACCGGATTGGCGGCAAGAGCAACACCGGTGAAGGAGGCGAAGATCCCGAACGGTATAATTTGGAAGCCAACGGCGATTCAAAAAACAGCGCGATCAAGCAGGTCGCGTCGGGCCGGTTTGGTGTGACCAGCTTGTACCTGGTCAAAGCGAAGGAATTGCAAATCAAGATGGCCCAGGGGGCCAAGCCGGGTGAGGGCGGACAGTTGCCAGGCGAAAAGGTTTACCCATGGATTGCCAAAGTGCGCCACTCCACCCCAGGAGTGGGATTGATTTCTCCACCGCCACATCATGATATCTACTCGATCGAAGACCTGGCCGAGTTAATTCATGATCTGAAAAACGCAAACCATCACGCGCGAATCAGTGTAAAACTCGTCGCGGAGGTGGGCGTAGGCACCATCGCAGCCGGAGTGGCCAAAGCTCATGCGGATGTAGTTTTGATCAGCGGTTATGATGGTGGCACAGGAGCTTCTCCTCAGACCGGCATTAAACATGCCGGGATCCCGTGGGAACTTGGTCTGGCGGAAACGCACCAGACTTTGGTTTTAAATGATCTTCGTTCCAGGATCATCGTTGAAACAGACGGCCAGTTAAAGACGGGGCGTGACGTAATCGTTGCCGCATTGCTCGGTGCCGAAGAATTTGGGTTTGCCACAGCCCCACTTGTAGCCATGGGTTGCATTATGATGCGGGTGTGTCACCTCAACACCTGTCCAGTTGGTGTGGCGACGCAAAATCCTGAATTGCGCAAACGCTTCTCTGGTCAACCGTCGGACGTGGTGAATTTCATGCGCATGGTTGCGGAGGAAGTGCGCGAATTGATGGCGCAGCTTGGGTTCCGGCAGATGAACAAGATGATCGGACGCGTCGATCGGCTCGAAGTAAAGAAGGCGGTGGATCACTGGAAAGCGCGCGGATTGGATTTCAGCAAGATCCTGCATCAACCGGAAGTGCCCACGGATGTTGGTCGGTTTTGTCAGATTGCCCAGGATCATGGGCTGGACAAAGCGCTTGATAATACCGTCCTGCTCCGGCTTTGTGCTCCGGCGATTGAGAGCAAGGAGAAAGTTGTTGCAGCCTTGCCCATTCGCAACGTCAATCGTGTTGTGGGCACTATTGTCGGCAGTGAAATTACGCGACGCTGGGGGGTGGAAGGATTGCCCGAGGACACCATTGAGATTCAATTTACCGGCAGCGCAGGGCAGAGTTTTGGTGCGTTTATGCCCAAAGGCATGACCTTCACTCTCGAAGGCGACGCTAACGATTATGTCGGCAAAGGATTGTCTGGCGGCAAAATCATCGTGTTCCCACAGGAACAGGTGACGTTCGTGCCGGAAGACAACATCATCATTGGGAATGTCGCATTTTACGGCGCTACAGGTGGCGAAGCATACATTCGCGGAATGGCCGGGGAACGTTTTTGTGTGCGCAACAGTGGCGTGACCGCAGTGGTTGAATCCATTGGCGATCACGGGTGCGAGTACATGACCGGTGGGCGTGTGGTCATCCTCGGCCCTACGGGACGAAACTTCGCCGCAGGAATGTCCGGTGGTGTGGCCTATATCCTGGATGAAACGGGGAATTTTCCCACCCTGTGCAATATGCAGATGGTCGGACTCGAAAAGCTTGAGGACGGCGACGAGATCGAGCGGCTTTGGAAACTCATTCAGCGCCATCAAACTTACACGCGCAGCACGAGAGCGGCTAAAGTTTTGGAAAACTGGCAACAAATGGTTCCAAAGTTTGTAAAGGTGATGCCGAAAGATCATAAGCGTGTGCTCGAGGCCTTGAAGCGAGTTGAGAAATCCGGGTTAAGCGGTGAAGAGGCGATCATGGCTGCCTTCGAGGAAAATGCCCGGGATGCCGCCAGGGTTGGGGGAGGCTAAAAATCCGAAATCCGAGGGCCGAAATCCGAATCCGAATTCAAAGGTCAGCAATTAGATATATTGTTCCAAAGTCAGATTCAGAAGTTTCAGTGAAAAGATGAACTTAATTCGCAATCAAAAATCAGAGATTCGAGCGTGTCTTTGCTCGGAGCTACACGCATGCCCAATCGGAATTCGGAATTCGGATTTCGGACTTTTTTATTCCTTCGTCGTTCGGCATTTGTAATTGGGACTTCCATGGGCAAACCCACAGGCTTTATCGACTACTTGCGCGAGTTGCCGCTGGATCGTTCAGCGGTGGAGCGCATCGTTGACTGGAACGAATTTCATCACCACATGCCCACCGGCAAGCTTGTTGAACAAGCGGCCCGGTGCATGGATTGCGGCATCCCTTTCTGTCACACCGGCACGTTGTTTAACGGGATGGCCTCGGGCTGCCCCGTTCACAATCTCATTCCTGAATGGAATGATTTAGTTTATCGAGGCCTGTGGAAAGAAGCCCTCGAGAGGCTGCATAAGACCAACAATTTCCCGGAATTCACCGGGCGAGTTTGCCCCGCGCCATGCGAAGGTTCATGTGTTCTGGGCATCAATGCAGCTCCGGTCACGATCAAGACAATTGAATGCGCCATTATCGACAAGGGTTGGGAGGAAGGTTGGGTTATTCCCGAACCGCCACAGGTGCGCACAGGGAAGAAAGTGGCCGTTGTAGGATCGGGCCCTGCCGGATTGAGCGCTGCCGCCCAGTTGAACAGGGCAGGGCATGCGGTCACTGTTTTTGAACGCGCAGATCGCCCTGGTGGATTGCTCATGTACGGCATCCCCAACATGAAGCTGGACAAACAGGAAGTCGTGCTCCGCCGCATCCATCAGATGGAAGCCGAAGGCATCCAATTTGTTAACAACACCGAGATCGGTGTCAATTACCCGGCGGAAAAACTGTTAAAGGAATTTGATGCTTCAGTTCTGTGCACAGGCGCGACCAAGCCACGTGACTTGCCCATTGAAGGCCGGGATTTGAAAGGCGTCCATTTCGCGATGGAATTCCTGACGCACAACACCCGGAGTTTGCTCGATCAACACAAGAACGGAAATTTCATTTCCGCGGAAGGCAAAGACACCATGGTGATCGGCGGTGGTGATACCGGAACCGATTGTGTTGGGACAGCGATGCGACATCGTTGCAAAAGTCTTGTCCAGCTTGAGATCCTGCCGCAACCCCCCGAGGACCGGGCCAAAGACAATCCCTGGCCGGAATGGCCCAAGGTTTACCGACTGGATTATGGCCAGGAGGAAGCGGCTGCCAAATTCGGCGCTGACCCGCGCGTTTATCTGACGACAGCAAAGAAATTTGTCGGTGATGACAAGGGACACGTCAAAGAGGTGCACCTTGTTCAAATCAAATGGGAGCGGAATGAAAAAGGGCAATTTGTGCCCAAGGAAGTGCCCGGGACCGAACAAGTACGTCCGGTCCAATTGGTTTTATTGGCGATGGGATTTCTTGGTCCGGAACAGCCTTTGTTAGACGCTCTCAGTGTCGAGCGAGACCCCCGCACGAATATCAAGGCCGAATTCGAACGCTACTCGACGAACATCAAAGGTGTCTTCGCCGCAGGTGACTGTCGCCGCGGGCAAAGTCTTGTTGTTTGGGCCTTCAATGAAGGCCGAGGCGCGGCGCGCGAATGCGACCGTTATCTGATGGGTCAAACGAATTTGCCTTAGTCGCAAGATTTCGTACAAAGTTTGCCCTCACCTCGACGCCCTCCTCCTGGAAGAGGGAAAGCTGCCGGCATGCATGAATAGCCCTCGTTATCAACCGGTTTCAACGGATCTCGCAAGGACCTGGTTTGATTGGGCCGCTCGGAGGAATCTGGGCACGTAACGCAGCCGTCCCCGGCTGCGAGTTCAAGCACCGTCCCGGTGCGTGTCCTTACTAGGGAGTTCTAGCGGCATCCCGCCCCCTTCCTCGCGCCCATCTTCGGAGCAACATTCGAAAAATAAGGCGCTTAAAGATTCAAGCATGCAAATCATACGAACGTTGCTGTGCCCGGGGACGGGCAACCCTCCTATATTTCGTGAACTGTTTTAATCACAACCCCTTGTTAACCCGGTGTTGCACAACACCGGGGAAACGTTCACATTTAGATAAAGCAATTTAACCCACGTATTAACATGAACTCTCTAAATCCTGAAGTATCCAAGTTCCTGTCCGCTCAGCCGCTCAAGATGTTTATTGGCGGACGATGGGTCGAGGCTAAAAGCGGAAAGACTTTCGAAACGCTTGATCCTGGTAACGGCACTGTGCTTGCCAAAGTTGCGGCGGGTGACGCGGCAGACGTCGAAGCCGCGGTTGCGGCTGGCCAGACAGCTTTTCAAAAGAGTGGCTGGGCGACCATGCCGGTCAACGACCGCGCCGTGATCCTCCATCGTCTCGCGGATCTCATCATGAAGCAACAGGAGGTTCTCTCGCAAATTGAGTCGCTCGATGTGGGTAAGCCGCGAGTCCAGGCTGCGGCTTTCGATGTGCCGCATGCGGCGCAGACTTTCCGGTATTACGCGGACCTTTCAGTGCACACGCGCCGACGCGAACCTATCGCGGTGTCAGGGTTTGATGCGCGTACGGTGCGAGTTCCGTATGGTGTATGCGGTTTTGTTTTTCCCTGGAATTTTCCATTCCTGCTGGTGGGTTGGGGGATCGCCCCGGCGTTGGCAGCCGGAAATACTGTGGTCATAAAGCCCGCCGAAGATACGCCTCTTTCCACATTGTACTTTGCAAAACTGGCGGAAGAAGCAGGCGTTCCTGCGGGCGTCATCAATGTGGTGACAGGTTTTGGCGAAACCGCGGGCGCGGCTCTCGGTCGTCATCCAGGGCTCAAGCGGATGGCCTTTACTGGATCTCCGGAGGTAGGGCGTCTCATTGCGGAAGCCTGCGGACGGAATCTGGTGCCAGTAAAACTGGAGCTGGGTGGAAAGGGTGCCGCGGTGATTTTTGACGACGTCAATGTCGGGGCCGTGGCCAATGCCCTGGCAGGAGCGGTGACTTTGAACGCGGGGCAGGTTTGTTGTACGGCCACACGCTGGTTGGTGCATGAAAAAATTCGCGACGAGTTCGTCAAGCAGGCTACGACGACACTCACCAGCATGAAAATCGGGTATGGGGCGAATCCAGACACGAACATTGGCCCTGTCGTCAGCGAAAAGCAGCGCTCACGTGTCCTGAGCTATTTGGATAAAGGAGTTAAAGAAGGCGCAAAACTGCTGCTTGCAGGCGGGCGAACGGAAGTCAAAGATCACGAACGCGGTTTTTATGTCAAGCCGGCGCTGCTGGCCGGCGATCCTGTCAATGTCTGCGCTCGGGAAGAAATTTTTGGGCCAGTCGCCTATGTGATGACTTTCTCCGACGAAGACGCTGCGGTCCAGCTCGTGAATCGTTCCAATTACGGCCTGGCTAACAGTGTGTGGAGCCAGGATCTGGATCGCGCGAATCGCGTCGCTGAGCAAATGGTCGCGGGAAATAGTTGGATCAACGCGCACAACCTGTTCGCGCATGGCATGCCTTACGCCGGCTGCAATTTAAGCGGATGCGGCGGCGGCGTGCTCGGACCTGAAACATTATCGGATTATCTCCGCAATCAAACCGTGGCGCGACCATTGGCCTGATATGGCGCCGAATCCTCCTCTCGGCGTCGTGCTGCATGCCATCGGCGGGTTGATGTCAGCCATCTTCTATCTGCCGTACCGCAAAGTGAAGCACTGGTCATGGGAAAGTTACTGGATTGTGGGCGGCGTCTTCAGTTGGATTGTCGCACCCTGGATTATTGCTTCCCTGGCAGTGCCGAATCTATTGACCACTTTGTCGCATGCTCCGGCCAAAAGCCTGTTCTGGAGCTATTTTTTTGGCGTGTTATGGGGAGTGGGCGGTTTGACCTTTGGCCTCACGGTTCGTTACCTGGGTTTTGCATTGGGCACCGCGATGGCCCTTGGCTACTGTGCGGCTTTTGGCACGTTATTGCCGCCGATCTTCAACGGGGAATTTGGCGGTGTCCTCAAGACGACTTCCGGCCTTGTAGTGATGGGGGGTGTCATCGTTTGTTTACTGGGCATTGTCATCAGCGGCTTTGCCGGTATCGCGAAGGAAAAGGAGCTGCCAGACAAAGAGAAAACCGCCAGCGTCAAAGAGTTCAGTTTCAAAAAGGGGGTTTGGGTCGCCACTTTTTGCGGCGTCATGAGCGCTTGCATGTCGTATGGTTTTGCGGCGGGAAAGCCGATTGCTGAGGTCGCGGTGACTAACGGCTGTTCTGACTTATGGAAGAATCTACCCGTGCTCATCATCATCCTTGCGGGAGGGTTTACTACCAATTTCGTTTGGTGCATCACGCTGAACATTCGCAATAAAACTTTTGGGGATTACCTCAAGCGAGAGCACTCCATCGCGACTTCGCAGAATGCGCCGGAACTGGGCGACCGCGTGCCGTTGTTCGTTAACTATCTTTTTTGCGCCATGGCCGGGACCCTTTGGTACCTGCAGTTTTTCTTTTATGGGATGGGTACGACCAAGATGGGCAAATATGATTTCTCGAGTTGGACCTTGCACATGGCCAGCATCATCATTTTTGGGACATTGCTCGGAGTCTGGCTTTGCGAATGGAAAGGAGTCAGCGGCCGGACTCACAGGTTAATGAGATTCGGTTTAATCGTGCTGGTCTCGTCCACCGTGGTCATTGGATACGGCAATTACCTGGCCAAAGGTAAAACAAGCGCTTCGGATGTAGATAAACCCGTTTTAAAGGCGAGCGCGCACCGCACCACGCGCGAAAAGAGCTTTTGATGAATTTCCTCCCTAATGAAAACCGCCGCCATTAAGAAATTCCACGAAAAGCTTGCCGCGAATGAAGCTGTGTACGGCCTTTGGGTCACATTGGAATCGGCTAGCATTTCGGAGATGGCTGTCGCTCTTGGCATTGATTGGATTGTCGTTGATGCGGAACACGGTCATCTCGACTGGAAAGAAATCCTGGAACATATCCGGACGACAGTGCGCAGCGATACGGTAGTCTTAGTGCGCGTTGCCGAGTTGAATGGCGGTCTTATCAAGCGCGCACTGGACATTGGCGCAGATGGGATCGTTGTTCCCTGGATCGAAACGGCCGAACAGTTGAGACAGGCTGTGGCCTTTGCTCTGTATCCACCTGAGGGTCTTCGCGGTATTGGAGCCGAACGCGCGACTGGCTGGGGCCAGTGCCTCGCACAGCATACCCAGGAAGCCAACGAGCACGTCCTGATCGTGCCCATTATTGAAACCGTGACTGCGGGACGCAATGTCGAAGAGCTTTGCCAGGTCAGCCCGGTGAAGCTCTTTTTTTTCGGACCAGCGGATTATTCATCCACTGCAGGTTATCGTGGTCAATGGGAAGGCCCCGGAGTTGCGTCGGAATTGCAGACGATTAAGCAAAAGCTCCGAGCAAAGGGCAAACATTGCGGCATCATGGCAACTAGTCATGAAAATCTAATCGAGCGGCGGACGCAGGGATTTCAGATGTTGGGCCTTGGCTCGGATACAGGATTGCTCTTGCGCAGTCTTCATGCAGCCCTTGGAATCGCTGGACGCGATAGAGAGATGAAGCCCGGGTTTGTGCCGGATCAAACAATACTGCCGATCGCGCCGTTGCCACGTCCTCCGGAATCCCTGCGACCGGATCGTTCAGAGGTGGTCAACGAGCCAGGGAAAAATTCAGTAATGGAGCTGGCTCCAGGAGTAATATTGGATTGCCTTGTCGGTGCGCACAATGGCGCCCGCAACCTTACGACGGGTTTGGTCACCTTCAAACCCGAGACCAGGTTGCCGTATCACATCCACCCCGTGAGTGAATCGATCACAGTGCTTTCGGGAACGGCATTTGTGGGGGTGGAAGATCGTGAGTATTCATTGAGCTTGCTGGATACCATCGTCATCCCTCGAGGGATGGCTCACTCCGCCTGGAATGCCTCGACGACTGAGCGGGTTGTTGTTCATGTAGCTCTCGCTTCGGAGACTCCCACGCGTGAGCTGGTTTCCGCTCCATTCAAGTCGCAGCCGATTCCAAACGGTTCCGCTAACTTGCCAGGGAAGGAACGGGTAACTCGTTTTAAAAGCGCGACACGATTTGAAGCGGGCCCTGGAACAAGTTTCATCGATCATTTCAATCATGACCTCATGCCGGGAATTGAAATGAGCGGCGGCTATGGTCTGTTTCAACCGGGTGGCCGATTGCCCGCGCACTTTCATGATTTCGACGAATCCATCTGTATCATCCAGGGCACATCAGTTTGTGTGGTTGAAGGGCGCCGCCATACGATGTCCAATTACAGCACGGCGCTTCAGCCGCGCGGGCGTGTCCATTATTTTATCAACGAAAGCAAAGAACCCATGGCAATGATTTGGGTTTATGCCGGACCAATGCCTGAACGCGTGGTTGTCGATGAACGCTGCGCCACCGTGGAAGGCAATCCATGGAAAGAAGATGCGGCCAGGATATGAGTGGCGTGCCGGAGCACCTGTGGGAACAGCTCGCTTGCCCGATGGATAAAGACTTGGAATTTGCAGACCATTTAATACTGAGCCGCCGCGCAGGAACCCTTTGAAGAACCAGAAGAACCACAGAGGCGCGAAGGACACAGAGAAGCGAGAACTCCGATGCCTTCTCTGTGGTCTTCGCGCCTCTGTGGTTCAATGTTTTTTCGGAGACTGTGCACCCGCGAATTCGAGCCCTGCTGGCAGGTTAATCAAAACGGAAGGCTTTGTTTCGTTAGGCCGCCGTTCGCGCTGTGAAAGGTATTCCATGAACCCACCAAAATTCATTGCCGCGTTCACCGCTGATTTTTACGACGCAACGGGCGCGCCGAAGTATCGGGACATCGGACTGTCGGTCCTTGCGGGCCATCCGCACATCGAACATCGCGTTTTTACGGAGCACCGAAAGGAAATTGGCGCAGATCAGATCGGAGATGCCCAGGGAGTGATTGTGCTGACTCCTGCGGTTTCCTCGGAAAGCGTGGCTCAGGCGGAAAAGCTTTTGGTGATGGCTCGCTTTGGTGTTGGATATGATTCAGTGGATGTCGAAGCCTGCAGCGCGGCTGACGTGCTGGTGACTATCACCGCCGGCGCGGTGGATCGGCCAGTGGCAGAAGCAACCATTGGATGGATGATAGCGCTCAGCCATAACCTGCTGATCAAAGATAAATTGTTGCGTGCGGGACGCTGGGATGAACGCTCGAAGTATATGGGGTGCGAGTTGCGGGATCGCACCTTCGGTGCCATTGGTCTTGGGGGCATCGCGCGTAAAACGATTGAGCTGCTGCGCGGTTTCGGGATGAAACAACCATTGGCATTCGATCCCTTTCTTGACGAGGCAACTGCCGCAATCTTTGGAGCGCGCCTCGTGAGCCTGGAGGAGCTCCTGAGACAAGCGGATTTTGTTTCGATCCATTGTCCGCTGACGAAACGGACTCGAGACCTGATTGGGGGGCGCGAATTGTCATTAATGAAACCCGATGCCTATTTAATAAATACTGCGCGCGGAGGGATTGTGGACGAAGACGCGCTTTACGATGCTCTGAAGAACAGGCGTATTGCCGGAGCTGCCTTGGACTGCTTTGCAAAAGAACCGGTCATCGCGCCGCATCGCTTTGGTGAGCTTGACAACGTGCTGCTTGCGCCGCACAGCATTGCGTGGACAGACGAATTGTTCCGTGATATTGGACGAGCGGCATGCCAGGTGATAGTGGACTTGTCACTGGGGCAGGAGCCTCGTGGCGTCCTGAACCCAGAGCTTTTAGGCAGGGCCTCGTTCAAAACCAAATGGCGGCGGATTCGGGAACAACATGGTCCCTGATGTTTTCATGAACAGACTGGATGGCAAAGTCGCATGGATCAGCGGAGCGACCTCTGGCATTGGGGAGGCAACGGCGCGCCTTTTCGCCCAGGAAGGCGCGAAGGTTTGCCTCGTCGGTCGGCGGCTTGCTTTGAGCCGGCGTATTGCAGCGCAGTTAAAGGGAGCCGGTGGTGAAGCACTTCCACTTGCATGCGATGTGAGTAAGGAACAGGAAGTGCGTAATTCACTCCGTGAGGCGGTGAAACACTTCGGCAGGCTGGATATCGTTGTCAACAATGCTGGCATGGTCCACATCAAGCAGCTTCATAAATATACCGAGCGCGAATGGAACCAGGTAATGGACGTGAATGTGACGTCCATGTTCTTCGCTGCCAAGCATGCGCTCCCTCATCTGCGCAAAGCAGACCGGGGTTATATCGTCAATGTCGGGTCCATCAGCAGCTTTGTCGGCCAGGCGCTGACTCCAGTCTACACCACGACCAAGCACGCAGTGGTTGGCCTCACTAAGTCCATCGCGCTTGATTACGCTGCCGATGGCATCCGGTGTAACTGCGTGTGTCCTGGTATCACGGATACTCCCATGCTCCGCGAGCATTTGAACGCTCAACCCGATCCGGAGGGAGCCCTCGCCACGCGATTGCGTCGGGTTCCGATGGGTGTGGCATTGACGCCTCATGATGTTGCTAAAACCATTTTGTTTCTGAGTTGCGAGGATTCGTCCGGCGTAACCGGTGCCTCAATCATTATTGATGCCGGCTATCTTACCGCCGCCGAGTGGGAGACTCGTGGAAAAACCGCGTTTATGATTAAGTACAAATCTCGAAGGAACAACAGATGAGACTGAAACTTGCCTGCGCCGATTTTGCGTTTCCTCTTTTATCGCACGATAAAGTTTTGGACCTCATCGCCCTGTTGGATTTTGCTGGCGTAGATATTGGATTGTTCGAGGGACGTTCGCATCTTTGGCCTTCCAGGGTATTTGCTTCCCCGAAGAAGTCGGGACAACAGCTTGGCCGCAAACTATCGGCGCGCGGTTTGTTCTGCGCTGATGTGTTTCTGCAGATGGACCCGAATTTCATCCCGTACGCGATCAACCATCCTGAACCAAAACGCCGCCGCAAAGCGCGGGATTGGTTTCTGAAAACACTGGATTTTTCTGCTGCTTGCGGCGCGAAGCACGCCACGACGCTTCCCGGCGTTTTCTTCGAAAACGAAAAGCGGGAGAGCTCCTGGCAGCGCAGTTGTGAAGAACTGTCCTGGCGGGTAGAGCAGGCCAGGGACTATGGCATTATGTTCGGCATTGAAGCGCACGTGGGATCGCTGGCGCCCGATCCCAAAGCGGCATTACGTCTGGTTCGAGCCGTCTCAGGCCTGACATTGACGCTTGATTACACGCACTTCACCCGTGCCGGCTTGCCCGACAGCGCGGTCGAGCCGCTCATCGCGTACGCATCACACTTTCATGCGCGCGGTGCACGCAAAGGTCGTTTGCAAGCTCCGTTCCCGCAAAACACAATCGACTATGCACGCGTCCTTCACGCGATGCAGAAAACCGGTTACAAAGGATACGTCGGTGTCGAATACGTTTGGATCGATTGGGAACATTGCAACGAAGTGGACAATCTTTCCGAAACCATTCAACTCCGTGACTTTCTCCGCGCCAACATGGGGAAGCTAGCTCGCCCATTCTTAAAGAATTAATGATATGAGAACCATAAAGAAAACAGTTTGCTTCGTCCTGATTGCCTTCATTGGTCTTGCCAACGCGATTGCGGCTGAATTGCAACTACCGCATGTGACAGTTTACGGGACAGCGACTACTGAAGTTGTGCCTGACCAACTCCACTGGATCATTCGAGTGAAAATTCAGGGGCCTGAGCTTGAGGACGTGGCTAAGCAACACGCCAAAGCGGTCGAAAGCGTGCTGGTGCTCTTACAAAGCTTGAAGATTGACAAAAGCGCGATCCAAACGTCACAAATGGAGTTCGGTGAGAATTGGGAGTACCGCTCTTCGAGCCGGGTTCGAGCCGGATACATTTCCTCCACTATTATCTCCTTTAAGATTCTCGATCTCGATCTCTATACAAAAATATGGTTAGCGCTTGCAAAAATGAGCTCGGTCAGCGTCGAAAATGTCACTTACGACCATTCTAAACGAATCCAATATCAAAACCAAACTCGAGAAAAAGCAGTCGTTGCCGCGCAAGAAAAAGCTGGTGCGATGGCCAAGGCACTCGGAGCCTCGATTGGTGAGCCGCTATTCGTCGAGGAGGACCTTGTGACAGAGATGCCCTGGAGTAGTAATGCAGTCAACAATTTGCGAGCCGTTGCGGGCGAAGGGCAACAGGATCAGGCCGAAAGCCTCTCACCTGGGACAATACCTGTCAAAGTCCGCGTTCGAGCTTCTTTTCGATTGGTATCAAATCAAAAATGACATGTTTACTCTTGGCCTTGCCATGACGCTGCGTCCCGGCGCTTACGAAAAATATAAACTCGCCCATGATCAACTCTGGCCTGAGTTAGCGGCAGGGATGCGGGAAAACAAGGTCAGCATGGCAATCTTCCGCGATGGTGACCGGTTGTTTCTATTCGCTGCCGCGCCGAGCGAGGCATATTGGCAGCGAAGCCGGCAGGACCCGATTCTGGTGCGTTGGGATGCCCGGATGGCAGAACTCCTTGAAACTGACAGCCAGGGCCAAATCGCGTTTACCGTCTTGCCGAAAGCTTTTGGGTTTGGTGAGTTCGAGTGAGCAGAGTTTTCAATCAGCGAGCAACCGCTACAACGGGCCAGCGCTCACCTGTTTGTTCAATTGGAAGCTGCCGGGAGTTGAAGGCCGGGCATCGTTTTATGATGCCTTTTGAGTCTGCACGTACTTCTTTACGGTGCGGCGATCGAGATTGGTGCGTCGGGCTACTTCTTCGTAATTGCCACTTTTGTTGTAGAGTAGAGCACAGTAAGCCCTAAGCAATTGATCGGCATTGAGGTTTTGGCGCTCAATGCCAGCGACCAAAACATCCTGAAGACTCCCGGCCCTTGGAGCAGCGACTGCCTCGTACTTACCCGTGATGAGGATACGCCGCACGGCTTGCGCAAGCTCTCGGACATTGCCCGGCCATGAATAATTCTTGCCGACCGCGCTGAGAATCGCAGCTTCAACCTTGCCGTGAAGTTGTTCGTCCTTTCGTCCGATAATATTCGTCAGGACATGTGCGACCAATTCAGGAAGTTCGGCGGGGGTTTCTTGCAACCGTCGGCGTAATGGCGGGATTTCGATTAAATCCGAACTCAAGCGATAGAAAAAATCTTCGCGAAAGAGCTTTTGCCCCTGCAGACTTTCCAAGGGGTGGTTGGTTGCACCAATAACGCGGCCACGAAACCGGATGGCCTCGTGACTCCCTACTGGGCAAAAGCTTCGCTCTTGCAAGACCTGGAGCAGCTTGATTTGAACTGGAATCGACACGTCGCCAATTTCATCCAAAAAAATCGCTCCATAAGCGCTGCACCTCGCCAGAACGCCCTCATGAGCTTCTACCGCGCCGGTAAAGGCGCCTTTGCAGTGGCCAAAAAGTTCAGACTCGATCAGTGTTTCGGGAAATTGTGAAAGGTTCAAAGAAATGAAACTGCGAGTAAAACTTTCGGCAAAGCATCTATGCTTTTCGTCGAACGGTATAAATCCGGACCGACCAATGGCGGCTGCAGCGGCGCCCTTGCCGGTTCCGGTTTCTCCCAGCAGCAGTGTCGAGAAATCCTCCATTCGATTCCACAAGTAACGTTCGTACCAGCGCACTTCCCGTGTAAAAACGTTTTGCCATAAATGCCGCCGGAATTCGTTCATGCAAGGGCTTTGGCCAATCAAGCCGCGAACAATGAAATGGAAAGCTCTGCGCAACTGGTAAAAGATGGAAAAGAAACGTAGCGATTCGGTCGCTCCTATCCCACGCCGGTTCAGCCAGAAGAGAATATCAGATGCGAAATTCACCGGAGCGGATTGTTCGCCCAATTTCAATTGGTCACTAATGAGCTGGTCAAATTGGGGGCAGAACTGATGAAAGCATTCAAACAGAAAAACGGTCTGCATTAGTTCGCGGTCATTGGGAGCGCACTTTCGCAAACTGGCCAGCCCTTTACGTTCGAGTCTTGCGACGGGAGACGAAATTGCCTGCGCTATTTCTGATGCGTGGCGGTCGGAAAACACATCCACTTGGTGTCCCACCAGCTCCGTATCAAGCAGTGCACGTTCTTCACTGAATGGATTACAGAATGCGATTTTCGCGATGCTCTCAAAGAAGAGGCGGTCAGCGGTATCGATCTTCGCGTACGAGGCCATACAATTAGCGTATGGCGATATAGCAATTAATGTCTATTCAGAACATCTAAGCGAAAGGAAGATCTCGTCAATGTAGAGCGTAAGTGATTGTTAAACAACGCATTATGGGATTGAGCCTGAAATGGCATAAGAGTTGTTAAAGGCGCTCTGTTATGAAATTCCTAAAGAATCAGTTTGTATACTTCACTACGGCATGCGTCTTCACAGGCGCACTATTCGCATTCAACCCACGCAGCCAGGCGGCAGGTCTATTGGTTGCAGATGGTGGTTTCGGAGGCGTGCTGGAAATCAAAGAGCACGATGTTCAAGTTACAATTAACAATGGGGTGGCCGTTACCAAAGTCACACAAATCTTTCACAACAATGAAAAACGGCAGGTCGAGGCGCTGTACACCTTTCCTGTTCCCAAAGGAGGCTCCGTCGCGAATTTCAGTATGTGGATCAACGGAAAGGAAATGGTGGGGGAGGTGCTTGAAAAGCAACGGGCACGACAAATCTACAATAGCTACAAACAACTCCGCCAGGATCCGGGCCTTCTCGAACAAACCGATTACCGTACTTTCGAGATGCGTATCTTCCCGATCGGACCCGAAGCCGACCAAAAAGTGGAGATAACCTATTATCAAGAACTCGACTTTGACCACGATACCGCCACGTACGTTTACCCACTGGCGACAGTAACACGAAAAGGTGTGGATGCGCGAACGACGGGCAAGTTCGCAATCGGCGTCGATATCAAATCCGCGGTGCCGATCACCGAGTTGACCAGTCCCAGCCACGGGTCGGGTTTTGCAGTGGCAAAGCACTCTGAGAACTACTGGCAGGCAAATCTGGAAACAACGGGCGGCAGTCTCTCCCGGGATCTGGTCCTCGCTTGCCGCATTTCCCGCCCGAAGACAGGGATAGACCTCATCACCTCCCGGGGTGAAGGGGAAGACGGCTTCTTCTGTCTCACCCTGACTGCTGGGAAAGAGGTTGCTGAGAAACAGCAAAATATGGATTACGTCTTTGTGGTGGATATTTCCGGGAGCATGGCCGACGCCGGTAAGTTGCTGACGGCTAAAGATGCCGTCGCCGCTTTCTTGCAGGAGTTGGGTGAAGCGGATCGCTTTGAAGTAATAACGTTCAACATCAAACCGGAACTCGCCTTCGGTCAATTGCAGCCGGCCGATCCCGCGAACAAACAACGCGCCAATGATTTTCTCGGGAAGCAGGAAGCCAATGGCGGGACGGTGCTTAAACCGGCGTTAGTTACTGCCTACAAGTACGCCTCAAACGATCGCCCATTGAACGTTCTCATCCTAAGTGATGGTCTTACAGAACAACAGGAACGTCAGGTATTGCTGCAACAGATTCAGTCCCGTCCCGGCAACACGCGTGTTTTTTGTATCGGATTAGGCAATGATGTAAACCGGCCGCTTCTTGACCAACTGGCCGAAGATTCCGGCGGGTTATCGGCCTTTATTTCCGCCAGTGACGACTTAGCCCGTCAGGCCCGGGCTTTTCGCCAAAAACTTGTCCGGCCTGTTGCCACGGATTTGCAACTTAAGTTTAGCGGGATCGAAGTTACAGAGTTGGAGCCTGCCACCACGCCTAACCTCTATTTTGGGACTCCGGTGCGGGTCTATGGACGTTACCGAGGGAGTGGGATGGGAGAAGTCACGTTACGCGGGAGTGTCAAGGGCTTGGAAATCAAAGAAACAGCGCAACTGGAATTTCCAAAAACCGATCCTGCCAATCCCGAAATCAATCGGCTCTGGGCATTTCGACGGATCAACTCCCTGCTCAAGGGCGCGGACCGTGGTGGCGATCGTTCACCTGTTATTCCCGAAATTGTTCGCCTGGGTGAAGACTTCTCGATCGTGACGGAATATACCTCTTTCCTGGTGCTTGAAAACGATGCGGAATATCAGCGCTGGAAAATTAACCGGAAGAATCTCGCGAGCACTGGCCGAGAACGACAGGTGCTGGCAAAACGTCGCGAGCAGCTTGAGTCCATACGAAACAAAGCCCTTGCAAATATCGGCCCGCAAGCCGCTACAGATCCGGCGGCTGCACCGGTTCAAATGGCTGTCGCTCGTCAGCCGCTGAATCCGTCACCTCAAGGGGTTCCTCAGCCTGAGGCGCGATCTGAGCCGGCGCGTAGGCAAAGCTCGGATTTTCGTATCGGCGGTGGAAGCAGTCCCGTTGGACCACTTGGCGCATTGCTGTCGATTTGGTTACTTCGGCGCAAACATAAGATGTCATAGTGCCGCATGCGGAAGAGCGCGGGACGGGCAATTACCTGTCCCGTGCCATAACCTTTAGAGGACCATACCACACGGTTCAGCTTTAGGACTTTTTCCATGAACCCAGCATTAGCGATATCACCGTCGAAACAATCCGGGCCAAAGAATTTGAAGCCTAATTGGAAATCCGAATTCACGGCCCGTCCGGAGTTGATTCTTTTCGTCTGCGTTCTGGTCATCCTAAATGGCCCAGCGCTGTTTGGCTCCTCATGGATTTCAATGACATTTGAGAAAAAATCAGTTCTACAAGGAGAATGGTGGCGGTTGTTCACTCATCCATTCATCCATGTAAGCTGGTACCATCTCCTTTTAGATGCGACGGCATTTCTTACGCTGTACGCAGGGTTGCTGGAGAAAAACCTTTTTCGTCGCTTGAGCTATGCCGTCGCTGGAGCAGCGGGCAGCCTCATCCTTGCCTGTACATCTCTGACGAAACCAGACCAAACCCTTTGTGGTCTTTCCGGCATTGCGCACGGTTTAATGGCGGTGTCAGCACTTGAAATGATATTGGATGCTTCGGGCGATGCGACGATACGGCGAGTGGGTTGGCTGAGCCTCATCCTCGTCCTAGGTAAAGCAATGTTCGAAGCATTCACCGGAAAAATGTTCTTTCATTTTCTCGAGTTCGGTCTGCTCGGGCAACCTGTCGCAATTTCACACTTGGGCGGGATCGTTGGTAGTGTGACAGTGTGGTTCCTGTTCCAAACGTTTCCAGGCGGCACAGAGTCGTGCGGTCACTTTGGACGAGGAGTTAAACCCGGACTGAAGATCCGCGAGTTTACCGGCAATAGCATGGTGCCTTGCGAACGCGGAACAATCGGCTCAGAGCATTCGTGAACGAGTTGGTGACGGTAACGTCGATGGGCGCGAGTTTAGCCCGATACGTGCCCAGTGCCATCCAGTTGGTTTTGCTCAAAGAATCAGTGTATTCGACCGTATAATCGTACGGAGCATCACCACTAAAATGAAAGCGAAATGAATCTGTATCCCGTTCGATCTGATCGAGGACCAGAGGACCGCTGGAAATCCGCACGGCCACGACATCGCTGTGACTGAATTGGGTTGGGACGTCAGCGCAATCGCCCTGTTTGACTGAGACAAGCCCCTCAATTTTCAAACCGTTACCGGAATTGCTCACGGTGTAATTCCAATATTTTTGCTCCGGCGGTGGTCCTGGATCGACATGGAAGAAGATTTGATCGGAAAAAATAAAACCGTACTCGAAGTTGAAACTAATTGGGGCGCCAGGAGGGCAGGGGATCACCGTAAAGACTGTCTGTTGATCCTCTGCCAGGAACGTCATTGTGGCGAGATTTGTCTCCGAATCGATTTTCAGGTTCACAAATGCCTGATTCTGGTTGGGCAAAGGATAACCAAGGTCCCCTGCGATCCCGCAACATTCGCTATAGCTGCCGGAGATGATTTGATACAGACCCGGCGCCGGGGCGCTTCCGGCACGATCGGTGCCACAAACCAACGCGACGACCCCTACGCACCAAACTGCTCTGTTGCTGAACATGGCTTCGTTCCAGGTTGGAATTCGCTCAGAGAAAATGTATCACAAACCGCCAACCCTTCTACGGCTTCTTATAACCTTTTTCGCGCAAATACCGCACAAGTTCACCGGGACGATCAGTCTGAATTCCATCCGCGCCCTCATCGATGGCTGATTGCCAACCTGCCGGGGCATCGGTAGAGCCCATACGGTCCACGTACACTTCAGCCTGGGCATCCTTGGCGAGCTTGATAATTTCAGGTTTCCAATCATGAGCGGAAAAAGCAATGACCTTAGGATGAAGCCCGTCTATCAGTTTTTTGACATGCTCAACGCTGTCCGACTCGGGCATGACTTTTAATTTTGGATTTAGCTCTTGAATTTCCTTGGACAAACTCAAACCGGCATAAATCACAACATGATCGGTCATGGCGTGGCCATCAATATGGGTCACGAGATCCTTTGCTGAAGCTTGTTTTACGTCCACATAGATTCCGATTTTTCCACGGGCGAGTTCGAGAGCTTCGTCAAAAGTCGGAACCATAGTCCCCGCGAATTTGGGCCCGGATTTGATTCCTGCGTCCAGAGCGCGTATTTCATCGAAAGTCATTTTGGAGACCTCGCCTTTGCCATTCGTGCGCCGGTCCACTTTGCCGTCGTGGCTTAGAACCAGTTTTCCATCGGCGGTCGTGCGAACATCGACCTCGATGAAATCAGCTCCCAACCGAATAGCTTCCTCGAAAGCTGGAATGGTATTTTCCGGATGAATTAAGTGCTCACCACGGTGGGCGATTGCTACCACTCGACGAGGCTGGGCCTGGGCTGCAACAACCAGCAATGATACTCCAAACATCAAGGGCACCATGAGGCTTTTAGAGCAGAAGTTGCGAATTATTGGGCTCATACGTAATGTTATGCGCGGCACAGACCTTTTTGCAAGTAAAGCAGAACGCGTAGCCGTAGCGCTCAGGTGGCATATCTTTTTTGTCGCTTGAAAATCCTAGGGTTGAACAGTATGCACCTGCAATGAAGGCCAAACCACGACTAGTGATTGTTGCCCTTTTCAGCCTGTCGCTGATCGACGCTGTCTCCGACGAACCTACGCCGGCATTCTCGAGCTTGAGCAAGGAAAAGCAGGAACAAATTCGCAAATCCGTCGAGCCGCCACCGCTTCATCAACGGCGCAATCCGTATTCCACTCCCATGTACTATCCGATGTGGGGATCTGGTTCTCCTGATGGCAAATCGCATCCGGAATGGCAGGATGTTTTAGCAAAGGATTGGGCCGAATTAGGTCTGACTCGCTTACATTTTTACGCCTACCCATTAGCCGACAACAGAACGAATCGGGATTATATCCTGGCGCCGGCGGCAAGGGTCGGTATCAGCAACTTCATGGTGAGTTGCCAAAAGCATTACCTGAAAATCGGCTTGCGGGTTGATTTGCCTTGTGAAATGGAAAGTTCGAAAGGTCACCCAATTCCATTCTACTGGATCGCCCACCCGGACAATCCTCAAAATGAACTTACTCAATATTTCGCGTGGCTAAGGGACCTGGTCACATTGATGAAGGGGCGCTTGGATTACTTGATTCTGGGAGATGAACTCGAATGGAAAAAGGATGAGCCAAAAGGTTGGAACGCCGAATCTTATATGAGGTTTTTCAGCCGGGCCTCGGAGGTTATTCACAAAGTCGACCCCGCGCTCAAGGTGTCGATGTATGCCGCTTCCCCATCGCGCTGGAAGGAAGTGACGGAGCTAATAAAAGCTGGCTACACGCGGTATGGCGATGGCGTAGCGATCAATCATTACGATTATAAAGTCATTAAACGCCTTAAGGATGAATTGAAACAACTTTCCCCCGACAAAAAACTCTTGTTCCTGAGCAATGGCGTCGGATACATCGGATGTGATACGGAGGAGCGCAACCCGCCAAAAGACGGCTACAAAAAGTATAATGATCTGGAGCAAGCAGCAATGATCGCCCGCACGATGTACACCTGGTGGGACACGGATACCGATGTCGCCCCTTATTATATTTGTATGAGAACCATCGTTTACCACGGAAAACGGAATCCTCAGTGGTACGGCTTTTTGGGCTTTATGGAGCTGATTATTGACGAGCACGATCAAGCGACGATCAAACATTTTCCGGGCTGGTACGCATTTCGAACAGTGGCTCAGACTTTTCACGACCGCGACGCTTTCCAGGAACCGGAATTTACCATCGAATCTGATCCTCCCGCTGAATATCTAAAGGCGCACGAGCGCAAAGGAAAGGAACTGCTAATTATTTGCTGGGGTCAGGGAAAAACGAATATCCACATCCACTCGAAAGGCTACGCTTATCCTGTGGAGGTTGATATGCTCGACCATCAGAAGTGGGTGGATCTTCCTGCCACGCAAGATAGCAATGTGCTCACCGTTGATGGTGTGCGACTGGAGCTCGCCCCCACGATCATCCGACTGATGGCCGTTCCCTGACTTGATTCTCAGGGCAATGTTTCAACAAGGATCTTTTTCACGTCACTTACGCCCAATTCGAGAAGAGCCGCGTTGTTGTAAAGTTCGAGGTTCGTTTTGACGTGGGGAGCGTCGGTATTTTTCCGTTCTCGTTCGAGATCCTGAATAGAAAGGACATCGAGAGCAATCGGGTCGCGGCTGAACCTCAACTGGTTCAGGATTGCCGAATAGTGAAGGAGGCCGCGTTCCCCGCCTTCGTACTGGCAAATAAGAGCATCTACAATGTTTAACACGACATGGTCTGCCAGGGCTGGCAGGTTATAGATATCCGGCACCGCGGTCGCCAGGCGCTCTGGATCCGCTTCAAAACGTGTGGTGTTGTCCACACTTCCCATAGCCAGGCTATAAAGGTTGCCGCAAACTCCCGCCTCGTTATGATTGAGCAACGGGGTAATGTTTATGATCTTGGTCAACTGCCGCGTTACGAGCTGCGAAAGAAATGATTTGCGAGCAACGCCATCGCCTTTCTTCAAGAATTCCAGGTCGCCCCAAACCAAATTGCCCAATAAGGGAGTGTCATAAGGCCTGCTTTTTTCGTCGCGTCCCGGATCCCAACCTTCCTGTGCGCTGCCGGCAAGACGAACGCCGTATTTTTCTGCCACATTAGTAAAGCCGGCGTTTTTCAAATCGTTGAGCTGTTTATCCCAAATCACGATATGGTTTGTTGGCACACCGGCTGCCAGCAAACCTTCCACCACAGCAATGACCACCGCGGGGCGTGTGCCGCTCTGAGCACCGGGGGCGGAAACCACTTTGAGCCCCACCACATCGGACGTCGCAATCAGGCTTCGCCAAGCCTCCGCAGCCGTTGTTTTGCCGGTCAAGTTGGTCATAGCGCGATTGACCATGGGCCGGATCCTGTCAAGCCGCGGCTTAAAAGCTGTTGTGGCCTGGGAATCATGGACGATAATAACTCGAGAGTTGCCCCCCGGACTTTGCGAAGAAAAGACTTCTGCTCCACAGACTGCCAAACCTGCCAGCGCCAGAGTCATAAGGAAATTGAGCAGATGCGCTGGAAGTGATGCTTTCCGGTCAACGATTCTGAAATTGAGAGAGCAAGAGCCAGATGCCCTCCTCAGCGGTTTGAACCACTGTTTCGCCTGAGCATGGCCATCGACAAATAGGCCACCAAAGCATGGTGCGTTTCTTGACACGTTAAGGCGCGGATGTTACCACCACCCTAGATGCTTACCATCAAAAATCGGAGAGCGGAATGGGGTCGTTCAGGCTGTACAGACCCCGGCAACCTCTCGCCGGCTCCTGCGGGCATAGAGACTTTAACCAGCGGTTTAGGCGGTTTGATGAAGTATCCAGCGTCCTGGGCCATGTTGGTATCATGCCTCACGATTTTTTCAGGATGCACGCCTGCCGGACCGAAATCCTTGCTGGAAGGCCAACGGCTCATCGAACAGGGAAAACCGGTCCGTGCGTTAGAAAAGTTAAACTATGCGACCAAAGTGTTGAGCACAAATGCGCAAGCCTGGAATTATTTGGGTCTGGCTTATCATTACGCCGGAAAGCCGGATGAAGCAGAGCGTTCGTACAGACGTGCTTTGTCGCTTAACCATGACCTGACGGAAGCCCATTATAATCTTGCTTGCCTTTGGCTGGCCCAAAATAAGGCTGAGAAGAATGAAGCAGCTAAAACCGAACTGTTAGCTTATACGCTGCGTCGGGGCAATTCGGTGGAGGGTTTTCTCAAGCTTGGTCTGGCACAGTTACGCGTACGCGAATTGGTTAATGCGGAGAAGAGCTATAGCGATGCGCTACGTCTTACTCCTCAAAATCCTGAAGGTTTGAATGGAATGGGATTGGTGCGGGTTCAACGCGGCCGGCCTGATGAAGCCATAAAATATTTTCGCACCGCTCTCAAGCACAAGCCGGACTACGGCCCGGCGATACTCAACCTGGCTATTGTGACCCAGGAATATTTGAAGGATCGTACTTTGGCTATCCGCACCTTTCGCGAATATACCGCATTGAAGCCCCCACCCCCGGACGTCGAGGCCGTTCGGCTTGTTGCTTCGCAACTCGAACAGGAACTCAAATCAGTTTCTCCTCGAGTGATGACGAATTCAGTAGCTCCTTTAAGTACGAGCACTAACAGGGAACCAGCCAAACCGACGCCGACTAATGGAGTTGTTCGAAGTGTCAGTTATAATCGAACCAGGTTACCGGAAACAAGTAATGCTCCCAAAGTAGTGCCAGTTGAGCCGATACCGCCCCCGGCGAACTTCGAGACAGTAAAACTTGCGGCGGATCCAGTGATTAGAGCTGCGCAAGATGTACCGCGCACTTCTGCTCCCGCCGAAACCCCCGATATATCCGAGCCGATACACCAAAATTCTGCGCCATTGGTTAATACACGCAAGCCAGAACCTGCCCAGCGCACTTTCTTGCAGCGAATCAACCCGTTCAATCTGTTTAAGAGCGAAGATAAACAGGGTTCGGCGACAACGCCCCTGCCGGGTTCTGTGGAGAGGTCGCAAGCCCAGGATGTCCGTGCGTCGCCCGGAAATCCATCTGGGTCTGCTGAGAACATCAAGGGAGGTCCTTATGCCTACAATGCTTTTCCTCAGCCAGTGCCAGGCAACCGTCAGGAAGCTCAGCCCTTATTTGACCAGGCCGTGCGCGCACAGCAAGCGCATCGGCTGGCGGAAGCCATGCGAGGATATACGCAAGCTGTGGAAAAGGATCCCAGCTTCTTCGAGGCATATTACAACCTGGGTCTAACCGCGACTGAAGCGAGAGATTTGCCCGGGGCCTTACGCGCCTATGAGAAGGCTCTGGCGGCGCGAGTAGATTCATTGGATGCCCGCTTCAACTTCGCCCTGGCGTTGAAACAAGCGAATTACCTTCGCGATGCGGCCAATGAATTGGAGAAAGTAATAGCGGCAAATCCCAAGGAAGGCAGAGCCCATTTGGCGCTCGCCAATTTATATGCTCAACAGTTAAACCAACCAGCCAAAGCTCGCGAGCATTACCTGCTTGTGTTGCAAAGCGATCCACACAATTCCGAGGCCACGGCCATTCGTTACTGGCTGACCGCAAATCCGCCATAAACAAGGCCCAGCAAATTTGAACATTTTGCTTGAGTTCCTTGGTCAATTCCGCGACTTTTAGCTGTTCTTTGGCACAAATCTGGCTGGCACTATTCGTGTAAGTTGTTGAATAATGGTCCCATAACTTGATTAACGCATGGATAATCTGCCGTTTAACTTTTTTGATATACTGCTGGTGGTCGTCCTGGTAGTCGGCGTCTTACGGGGTCGCAAGCATGGGATGTCGGAAGAATTACTGGGATTATTGAAATGGATAGGGATCCTCGTCGTATGCGCTATCGCCTACGAGCCGGTGGGTAAATATCTGACGGAAACGAGCCCCTTCAGTCTCCTGGCCTCGTATGTCATCGCATATCTGTCTGCAGCTTTAATCCTCCTCGCGACGTTCGCCGGAATTAAGCGCGCACTCGGCGGTAAGTTGCTCGGGAGCGATATTTTTGGCAAAGCCGAGTATTATCTGGGAATGGCCTCGGGCCTGGTGCGGTTTGTTTGTATGTTGTTTGTCGCGCTGGCGTTGCTTAACGCGCGTTATTTCAATCCGGCCGAAGTTAAGGCCATGGAAAATTTCCAAAATGATGTTTACGGCAGCAATTTCTTTCCCACTCTCCACACCGTTCAAGCCATGGTATTCGAAAAATCGTTTCTTGGCCCTTGGATCAAGGACAACCTAGGATTCCTCTTGATTAAACCCACAGCGCCGGGCGGCAAGGAGTTCAAGCAAAGAGAATTTCAAATGCCGTCGTAGTGACGAAGGATTTGTCTCTGAGCGCAGGGTATTGCACGCCCTAATTTTGGAAGGGAATACTTAGCTTCCGACGGTTTTAAAAGTTACCAATTGGGTCTGAACCTTGTAACTGCGGTACCCCAAGACACCAGGGCACCCTCGTTAGTCCGTACTGCTGGACCGTCTAGAAACTCCAATCATCAGTGGGATCAAGGCTCGTAGCCTGAGTAATCACCCAACAAGGCAAACGGTTATTTCTATGACGTGGCAGAAACACCAACGCACAGACGCCCCCAAGTCCGACCAGCGCAAGTGTGGAGGGCTCTGGAACGGAAAGAACGATGGCAGGCATACCGACAAGATCTTGTGGAGTGCCTGGGGGTATGTCAATCGGGTTGACGAAGATAGGACTTTTAGCTGCTGCTGCACCCGCATTCACAGCGGCAGCATAGGTATTGAAGCTTCCAGTCCACGCCTCAACTTGGAAGAAAGCCGATGTAAGTGCCCCCTGGATTGTGTAAACTTCGCCAGATGGCTCTCTAAAATACCCAGGAAATGGGCTATCGCCGACACCCGTTCCATTGCTCAATAGAACGGTTTTTAGCAATGCCAGATTGCTTGAATCAGTCCCTCCGTAAAGGGCCGCATTGAAATCCTGACTGATGAGAACTGGGGTTCCACCTGTGGATATCCAGAATACGCCACTTGAAGTCGCAGTGGTATTCGTGCTGCCGTTACTTAGATTGTCAAAAACAAGTTGCCCTTGTCCGAAGGATCTAATAGCCGTTGCCGTCAGAAAAATAACGGTTGCAGTCTTCATAGAGCAATTCAGGGATTAGGGTCGTATCTTGGTTATGACGGTAATCCAACCAACGTAGCCTGAGTAATCACCCAACAAGGCAAACGGTTATTTTTATTACGTCGCAGAAACACCAACGCACAGAGTCCGCCAAGTCCGACCAGCGCAAATACTGGGGGCTCGGGAACAGCCAAGACCATGGCAGGCAGACCAACGAGGTCCGGTGTACGGCCAGGGGGCACGCTCACCGGGTTGAGGAATATCGGACTTCGAGCCGCCGGTGCGCCGGCGTTAACAGCCGCGGCATAGGAGTTAAGATTCCCGGTCCAGGCCTCCACTCGGAAAAAGGCCTCACTGGTCGAACCCGGAATACGATAGTCAGTTCCTCGAGGATCACCAAAAGTACCAGGTCCGACGCTATTGTCACCCGCTGCCGTGCCATCGCTAAGAAGGAAGGTAGCTAATAGAGACAGACTGCCGGAATCAGATCCGGCGTAAAAGGCAGCATTAAAATCCTGATTAATGAGCGAGAGTGTTCCCCCTGTGGAAAGCCAAAACAGCCCGTTTGACGTCGCGGTAGGGCTCATGCTGCTGTTGGCAAGGTTGTCAAGGAAAACAGCCCCTTGACAAAAGGCTCTTACCGCAAAGCCTGTCATTACGATAGCGAGGTAGAACTTTTTCATACAAGTTGCGACCGCTTTAAAGATTATCGATTGGGTCTTATCCTCGTAGCTGTCGTACTCCAACCCACACCGCCAACGAAACTAGTGCCGTACTGCTGCACCGTCCAGAAACTCCAATCATCAGTGGGATCAAGGGTCGTAGCCGAGCAATCAGCGAGCGTTCCGCTCATGCCGGAGAAACAGCATGCACGCCAGGCCAGCGACGCCGAGCAGCGCGAGCATACTCGGTTCAGGAACAGCTAAGACGATTGCAGGCATTCCAGTCAGGTCCCCCAGACCGCCTGGGGGCACGCTCACCTGGTTGAGGAATATCGGACTTCGAGCGGCAGGTACGCCGGCGTTAACAGCCGCGGCATAGGAGTTAAGATTCCCCGTCCAGGCCTCCACCCGGAAAAAGGCCTCGCTGGACGCACCGGGAATTTGATATTGAATTCCTTGGGGATCAATAAAAGTACCTGGTTTGATGCTGTTATCACCCGCCGCCGTGCCGTCGCTAAGAAGGAAGGTAGCTAATAGAGACAGGCTGCCGGAATCAGATCCGGCGTAAAAGGCAGCATTAAAATCGTGATTGACGAGCGAGAGTGTTCCCGCTGAGGAAAGCCAAAACAGTCCGTTTGAGGTCGCCGTAGGGCTCATACTGGTGTTGTTAACGTTGTCAAAGGTAATAGCGCCTTGACAAAAAGCTCTCACCGCAAAGCCTGCCACAACGAGAGTCAGGTAGAACTTTTTCATTGTAGCTTACGTATCACTTTAAAGATTACGGATTTGGTCTTATCCTGGCAATTTCCGTACCCCAACTCACCGCGCCATTAAAGTTAGTCCCGTACTGCTGGAAGGTCCAGAAACTCCAATCATCAGTGGGATCAAGGCGCGTAGCCTGAGTAATCACCTAGCAAGGCAAACGGTTATTTTTATGACGGCGCAGAAACACCAATGCACAGAGTCCGCCAAGGCCGACCAGCGCAAATGTGGAGGGCTCTGGAACACTGCCAAGAACCATAGCGGGCATACCTTCCAGGTCCGCTGGGGAAGCCGGTGGGACGCCGAGCGGGTTTCTGAAAATTGGACTTTGGGCCGCTGGTGCGCTTGCGCTAACTGCTGCGGCATAAGAGTTGAAATTTCCTGTCCATGCCTGAATCTCCACGAAAACTGAAGTTAAGGATTGGAACGTGTAGATTGCCCCTGACGGATCGCCAAATGTGCCAGGCCCACCTGCATTGTCGCCGAGACCCGTGCCGTTATTGAGTAAGATTGTGGAGATTAGAGACAAGCTGCTAGAATCGGTTCCGGCATAGAAAGCAGCATTGAAATCTTGATTGATAAGAACCGGCGCACCACCCGTCGAAAGCCAAAACAGCCCGTTGGAAGTCGCAGAAGTGCTGGTGCTCGTGTTGGGTATATTGTTGAGCACAAGTTGGCCCTGTCCGTAAAGGTTGCCCGAGAGTCCGATCAGAAGAACGCTTAAAGCTATTGGAGTCTGCTTCATAGATAATTTCCCCCCGCCTTTGTTACGGAGTAGGTTTGATTCGTGAGATTGTTGTTCCCCACCGGTAAAATCCAAAATTCCCTGTGTACTGCTGGACTGTGCTTCATAGGTTCTTTCATGGCCCAGCGCGTATCCCAGCGATTGCGGTTTTCCATTCATTGACCAAGCTGCCGCCGATTGATTGCAACGCGGCTGCGTACTCCTGCACTGTCCAGAAGGTCCAATCGTCCGTAGGATCAAGAGTCGTTGCCGAAAAATCGCCCCAGCGGGTTGCAATGCTGTTGGTTGTTCCAGCTTGGAAAATCCGGGGCTGGCTAAGCGTAACGCCGTTTCCGAGGTGCCACGTGTACAGAGCGCTGATATAGTTCGTCGCTCCACTGCCAGAGAATCCGGCAACCATATCACCAGCACAATTTACCATCAAAGACGGAAAGTAATACCACCAAGGATTGTTCTTTTGATTTGTGTCGTAAACTCTGGCGTAGTCAAAAAAGCGTAAGCGAAGTGTAGTCAGGGCTGATTTGCAATTTAAACAACTGCTACTCAGGCCAATCACTTGGCACGATTGGCATGTCTCCGGCGCTGGCGAAGCATCAGAAGGCTCAAGCCGCCGAGGCCAGCCAGTGCCAATGTTGACGGTTCTGGAACACCGGTAAGAACCATGGCGGGCATACCGGTCAACGGGACCGGTGCGCCTGGAGGGGCATCTACAGGGTTAAGGAATATTCGACTTTGTGCTACAGGCGCACCAGCGTTAGCCGCTGCCGCATAGGAATTAAAGGTTCCTGTCCATGCTTGAATCTGGACGAAAACTGGAGAAAGAGTTGGGAACGTATAGGGGGTAGCGGTAAGATCCACAAATGTGCCCGGACCGAAGGAGTTGTCACCTGCTGCGGTGCCGTTGCTAAGGAGGAAGGTCGCTAATAGTGTTAAACTGGTCGAGCCAGTGCCACCGTAGAAGGAGGCGTTGAAATCCTGATTGATGAGCACTGGCGTCCCGCCCGTCGAGAGCCAGAGAAGGCCATTTGAGGTAGCAGCCGTATCAGTGCTTGTGTTTCCGAAGTTTGAGAGCTGGATTTGGCCTTGGCCATAGGCGGTCGCCGTGAGTCCGGCTAGGATGCCCAGCAATACGTGTGTTTTCTGCATAAGCGGTTCCTTCCAAAATCAGGGGTTCGGCCTTATTCTGGCAATCACTGTGCCCGATTGGTTATTAGTCCGGGTATTTGTCACACATGGTTCGGCGAACTCCTGAACAGTCCAGAAGCTCCAGTCGTCTGTGGATCGAGCATAGATAACCGAAGGGAAATTTGTAGCCCGGCACCCTCGTTAGTCCGTGCTGCTGGACCGTCCCGAAACTCCAATCATCAGTGGGATCAAGGCGCGTAGCCTGAGTAACCACCGAGCAAGGCAAACGGTTATTTTTATGACGGCCCAGAAACACCAACGCACAGAGTCCGCCAAGTCCGATCAGCGCAAATACTGAGGGCTCTGGAACAGCCAAGACCATGGCAGGCAGACCAACGAGGTCCGGCAGACCGCCAGGGGGCACGCTCACCGGGTTGAGGAATATCGGACTTCGAGCCGCAGGTCCGCCGGCGTTAACAGCCGCGGTATAGGAGTTAAGATTGCCGGTCCAGGCCTCCACTCGGAAAAAAGCCTCAGTGGTCGCACCCAAAATAAAATATTCATTTCCTCGAGGATCAACAAAAGTACCAGGTCGGACGCCGTTAACACCAGCGGCCGTGCCGTCGCTAAGAAGGAAGGTAGCTAATAGAGACAGGCTGCCGGAATCAGATCCGGCGTAAAAGGCAGCATTAAAATCCTGATTGATGAGCGAGGGTGTTCCCCCTATGGAAAGCCAAAACAGCCCGTCTGAGGTGGCCGTGGGGCTCATGCTGCTGTTGGCAAAATTATCAAGGGCAACAGCCCCTTGACAAAAAGCTCTCACCGTAAAGCCTGTTACTACTATAGTGAGGTAGAACTTCTTCATATAACTTGCGACGCGGATTCAGATAATGGATTTGGTCTTATCCTGGCAATTTCCGTACCCCAACTCACCGCGCCAATGAAGTTAGTCCCGTGCTGCTGGAAGGTCCAGAAACTCCAATCATCAGTGGGATCAAGGCGCGTAGCCTGAGTAATTACCTAGCAAGGCAAACGGTTATTTTTATTACGTCGCAGAAACACCAATGCACAGAGTCCGCCAAGTCCGACCAGCGCAAGTGTCGAGGGCTCTGGAACGCCCAACACTATTGCGGGCATGCCAACCATATCTGCTGGCGGTCCTGTGGGATTATAGAGTGGATTAAGAAAGATCGGGCTTTGTGCCGCTGGCGAGCCCCCCATAACAGCCTCAGCATAAGAAGGGTAGTTTCCAGTCCACGCCTGTATCTGGAAAAACGCCTCCGTGCTGGCTATGGTCGCCCCGGGAACATGATATGGGGTTCCTTTAGGATCAACAAAAGTACCAGGCCTGACGCCGTTAACACCGGTGGCCGTGCCATCGCTAAGAAGAAAGGTAGCTAATAGAGACAAGCTGCCGGAATCGGCTCCTCCGTAAAAGGCAGCATTAAAATCCTGATTAATGAGCGAGGGTATTCCGTCTGTGGAAAGCCAAAACAGTCCGTCTGAGCTCGCAGTAGGACTTGTGCTGCTGTTGCCAAAATTGTCAAGGGCAACAACGGCTCCTTGACAAAAAGCCATCACCGCAACGCCTGTGGCTGCGATAGTGAGATATAACTTTTTCATATTGCGACTGGCTTAAAGATTACGGATTGGGTCTTACCCTTGTAACTGCGGTAAGTACAAGCGATATGAGAATTCTCTCCAGGTGTTTCCGCAAAAGTTTCATAGATAGAGTTCCTTCCGCCATCATAGTCACTGGCGAAAAAGGGAAAGTCCATAACGTGAATTGTCAATTTCTTAGCATTTCTTGCGCCGCGGTTTGGTACTGGGCTATCTCATCGCACCATCGGCACCAAACGGCCCTTGCTTTAGCTACCTGGCGCGTAGTTCGGCGGTGATTCTTTGGCCTTTCGGTCTGGCGCCAGAAGGGTAATAAAACCCAAAGATTTCAAGTAGCTCCGACCGAAAGCTTTCTCCAAGATCCAGAGAAGCTCCAAACATCAGAACCCAAAAGCCAAAGAGCACCGCCCGACTTTTTGGAGATTGATGTTTCTCTGGGGCTGGTTCTCGAAGCTTCGATCTCGAATTCAAACCGCTTTCGGATTAAAAACTTGCCTTGTCCATCGGGTCAATTTAAGAACTCAGGAGCGCACTAGTCGCACCCCATGCCCGGCTTTTTTTCGACTGATACTCTGGAACGCATCCGTGCTGCCAGTGACATCGTAGACATTGTGGGTTCCTATTTGCCCCTCAAGCGCGCTGGGGCCAGATTTACGGCCCTTTGTCCATTTCATAAGGAGAAAACGCCCAGCTTTAGTGTCAATCCGCACCTCCAGATTTTCCATTGTTTTGGTTGCCACAAAGGCGGTGACGTATTCGCGTTTGTACGTGAATTCGAGAATTTGGATTTCCCAGAGGCTGTACGTCGATTAGCAGAACGCGCCCGAATACCGCTGGAGTATGAAAGAGGCGGAGCGGATGTTATGGCGCGGTCGGCGAAGGAAAAGCTCCTGGAAATCCACGAGCAAATCACCCAACGCTGGCAAAATGCCCTCATACAAGAGGAAGCAGGGCAGATTGCGCGAGATTATTTGGAGAAACGCCAGATAACTGCGGAGGGCGTGAAGTTATTTCGGCTTGGCTATGCGCCAGACAGGTGGGACGACACCGTAAATTGGGCTACGAGCAAGGGGTATGACTTAGCCATTGTCGAAAAGGCTGGCCTGATCCTTAAAAAAGAGGAAACCGATCGATATTATGACCGTTTTCGTGGTCGGCTCATGTTTCCAATTTGCGACGAGCAAGGCCGGGTTGTGGGATTTAGTGGCCGCGCTTTGTCGGGGGATGAAAAAACCGCGAAATACGTCAACTCGCCCGAAACGGCGATCTTTACCAAGAGCAAGATTTTTTTCGGGCTGGATAAATCAAAGCGAGCATTACTCGAAGCCGAACAGGCAATTGTTTGCGAGGGCCAGGTCGATCTGATCACCTGTTTCATGGCAGGGGTGAAGAACATCGTAGCACCCCAGGGCACGGCATTTACCTCGGAACATGCGCGAATTCTCAAGCGCTACGTTGAAGAAGTGGTGCTGTGTTTTGACTCCGACGAAGCAGGCCAGAATGCGTCCGTGCGCGCCCTTGACCATTTACTGGCTGCCGGTCTTGCGGTCCGAGTTGCCGAAATCCCGCGTCCGCATGATCCAGACAGCTTTATCAAGGCCTCGGGATCGGCCGCTTTCAGTGAATTGATCGCTCAGGCACAAGGTTTTTTCGACTATTATCTCAACCGACTATGCGCAGCCAATCCGGTAACGACGGACAAAGGCCGCCTGGCCGTATTGAGCAGCATGGCTGAAGCGATTCATAAAACGAGCAACGTCGTCTTGATCGACAAGTATGCGCAGAAAACCGCTCTCCGGCTCGGTGTGTCGCCTGAGGCAGTACGCACCGAGTTTAAGAAGCTCGGGCGAGCCAAGCACACGCCAAAGGAACCAGACTCACAGGCCGAGGAGGAACAAGAAGCCGTCGAGTCACAAGTGCCCCCTTCTGCTCTCGAAACCGGATTACTTAAGATTCTGTTCCTGCACGAAGACCTGGTCGAATGGGCGGCCAAACATCTGCACCTGAATTGGCTCCAGCACACTTTGACTCGAACAATCGTTGAACTGCGTCTGGCCGCTCAAATGAACCAAAGTTGGGGAACCCTGGCGGGATTTCTGGCGGAATGCGAGGACGAGCAGGCTCGGAACCTCATCACGTCGGTAGCTGCTGATGAGCGAGCGGTACCCAATCCAAAACAGCAATTGACAGACATCACTCTGCGCCTTCGAAATCAATTCATCGATCGGCAATTGGCAGCTTTGATGCAGAAAGTGAACCAACCTGAAATGACCGAATCGGAAAGGATTGAGTCATTGCGCCAGCAGCAGGAAATGCGTGCGATGAAACGCCAACCATTAGCAGAACAGTCCAAACCTATAGCGGGCTCGGATTTTAAAAAGAACGAGGAAAGAGCCTCGGTAGGGGGCTAATTCCGGCTGCTCGTTACTTCGCTCCCTGATCGATCCAAGCCCGGATCAACCCAATTTGTTCCTTATTAAGTGGGGGGATTTTATCTTTGTTATCAGGCGGGGGCATATAGCTATCTTCGTCGCCAACATGCGCCACATTGTGCACGAGCACGCTTTCTGCACTTTTACCCGGTAAAACTACCTTGCCATCCTGCCCTCCTTTGAGCACCGCATCGAGGGTGTCCAGGCGCAATTTGCCCTTCTGTTTTTCTGGTCCATGACATTTGATGCAGGACTTTTCAAAGATGGGTTTGATTTGGCCAGCGTAAGTGACATTCTTCGCATCCGAAGCCGGGGGGATTTTGCTCACGTCCACTTTTTTGTCCTCGGCGCCAAAAGTAACGTTTAGAGATAATGCAAACGTTACACCAATAGAAACAATCAAACTTTTGTTCATAGGATCCGGTTCAATCAAAATAAGTTGTCCATAAAGAGTCTGCCTGTCAACCAGGTAATGGCTTGTGCGACCTCCAATAGTGACGCTCGGGCGGGGCTAAGTATTCGACAGATTACTATCCGAGCATTACGATTTTTAGAATGTCGCGAGAGTACGTACTGCACCCCTTCCGCGCGTCGAGTCAGTTACAGATAGATTATGCGAAGGAGTTGAATGAACAGCAACACGCAGCGGTCACTGCCCCTCCCGGCGCATCGTTGGTGATTGCGGGCGCGGGTTCTGGAAAAACACGCACGCTTATTTATCGCGTGGCCTATCTATTGGAGCAAGGTATCGCGCCGGAACGTGTTCTCCTCTTGACATTCACAAACAAAGCGGCCCGTGAAATGATGCGACGAGTCGGCGACTTGCTGGGCCAGGAAACGGCTTCGCTCTGGGGCGGTACATTTCATGCCATCGGAAACAGGTTGCTCCGACAGCATGCGCCGCTGGTTGGGTTCCAGAGGGATTTTACAATACTGGATCGGGAGGATGCCAAAACGCTGATCAGCACTGCAGTCGCTGAGGCCGAGATCGACACAAAAAGCACACGCTTTCCAAAATCTGAGGTGCTGGCGGAGATCCTTTCATTGGCCGCCAACATGCAGGAAACCATTCCCGAGCTTTTGGAGAAACAATACGAACATTTTGCCCCGCTCACCGCCGAAATTGTAAAAATTCAGCAAAGGTATACAGCCCGCAAACGCGCCAGCAATTCCATGGATTTCGATGACTTGCTGATTCTTTGGCTGCGGCTTTTGCAGGAACACGAAGAGGTGCGCGAGCAATATCAACGGAGGTTTCAATTCATTTTAGTTGATGAGTATCAGGACACCAACAAGCTGCAAAGCAATCTGATCGACTTGCTGGCTGAGCGCCATAAGAATGTCATGGTGGTTGGAGATGATGCCCAAAGCATCTATTCCTGGAGAGGAGCGAATTTTCAAAACATTCTACTGTTCCCAAAACGTTATCCCCAGGCGAAGATATACAAGATTGAAACAAATTATCGGAGCACTCCTGAGATTTTGCATGTGGCCAACGCGGCGATTGGCGCCAATGAAGATCAATTCAGCAAAGAACTTGCTCCGACACGCAAATCAGGTTCGAAGCCGGCGCTGGTGGTTTGCCACGATACTTTTGAACAAGCCAGTTTTGTCGCGCAACGGGTTCTCGAGCTGAGGGAACAGGGCGGCGACCTGAACAAGATGGCGGTGTTATATCGAGCTCACTTTCACGCGCTGGAGCTGCAACTCGAGCTGGTCCGCCGAAACATCCCTTTCAGCATTACCAGCGGGATTAGATTTTTTGAGCAAGCTCACGTCAAAGACGTCGCGGCTTATCTCAAATTTGTGGCCAATCCGCGGGATGAGATTTCCTTCAAAAGACTGGTGCAACTGTTGCCCGGAATAGGTGGGAAAGGGGCAGAAAAGTTGTGGAAAGTTTTTCTGGATAAGATTCCCCCGCTGGAAACGGTTCAAGATTCTTTGGTCCCGGAGGCAATGAAGCAGCCTCAGGTTCAGTCGAACCATCGAGCGAGTTCGATAGCCCATGCCTTGCAGGGTTCGGCTGCGGCAGCGCCAAAAAAAGCCGAGGCTGCCTGGGCCCAATTTGTGGCTACCATTTCTCAACTGGAACATGATGAGGTGAAGGGCAATGCCGCAAAGATGATTCGATTAGTGCTGGAAGCCGGTTATGAGGATCATGTGAGAACGGCTTATACCAACTATCGCTCGCGGCTGGAAGACCTGGAACAATTGGCCGTGTTTGCCCAACAATTTCCCGCTCTGGAAGAATTTCTTACTCAGCTTGCTTTGCTCACCAACGTGGAAGCGGAAGCGGAGCGGCCAGCCAACCGCGAGGATGAACAACTCCGGCTTTCGACCGTTCATCAAGCCAAGGGACTCGAGTTCGACGTGGTCTTTGTTATTATGTTGTGCGATGGCTTGTTTCCATCGTCGCGTTCCGCTGAAACCATCGAAGGTGAAGAAGAGGAACGACGTTTAATGTACGTAGCCATCACCCGCGCTCGCGACGAATTATATCTGAGCTATCCATTGTTGCGGACAACTCCAGGCACGTTGGATCCGATGCAGTCGCCCTCTCGTTTTCTTCGGGAAATTCCCGAAGAATTACTCGAGACGTGGGACTTGCGGCCCTACGGCTGAAGATCTATGGATTTACAATCTATTGGAAGATTCGGCAGCCAAGTTTAGCATTAGGAAAGCGTTCAATTCGAGCTACATCCCTTCGAAATCAAAACCTTGAAGTTCGAGCTAAAACCCCTGGGAAAGAAAGAGCTGAAACCTTCTGAACGATAACGGGAGGGCCAGGAACAGAGGTTGCAAAAAACGCTCAAGGGCGTTGACATCAACTCTTGCGCCGACTACGCTTAATCCAGTCAAATCAAATATTTAGAAGATAGCCATGTTGATTCGAATCAGCCTTATCGTCGCGATAGTTCTCGCTTTGGGCGTCGCTGGACTGAACTTCACCAAAACAAAGGAGAAGATCACCACGCTTCATGCAAATTGGAAAACAGAGGAGGAAGCGCACAAGAAATTCGAGGGTGACTATCGACGGACCAGGAGCGAATTGGATAAGACCAATGTCATCTTAAAAGCTACACAGGAAACTTTAAAGGCAACTGAGGAAGAAAAGAACAAAGCGGTTGCTGATGCGACAGCTCAACAAAAACGCGCGGATAAATTGAACGACGATTTAACCAAAACGCGCAAAGAACGGGATGATGCCCAGGCAGAAGTGGCGGCTTACCACGCCGCAGGAATGACCCCGGCCCAGGTAGCGACCGCCACAAAGGACATCAAACGCCTCCAGGATAATATCGGCGCAATGACCACTGAAAATAAGCTTCTGTCACAGAAGCTGAGAAAAACGGAAAATGAGCTCGCCATCTACAAATCACCGGATTTTCATGTGCCTTTGCCTGCGAGCCTCAATGGCAAAGTGGTCGTTTCTGACCCGAAATGGAATTTTGTGGTTTTGAACGTCGGCGAGGATCAGGGAATATTACAATATGGAGAGCTTTTGGTGAATCGTAACGGCAGGCTGGTCGCAAAGGTAAAAATAAGCGCGGTTGAAAAGAACCGCAGCGTTGCCAACATAATGCCTGGATGGCAATTGGGAGAAGTTATGGAGGGAGACCAGGTAATTCCTGCCTATCCAGCTTCGTAAAGATGAAGAATTCGGTCACCCAATTTCGCCGCTGGATTTTCCTGGGGCTTTTTCTGGGCTCGACTTTAGCGTTGATCGGCTGCTCCACGACTGAATCGGAAAATCTTTCCGATCGTCCATGGAATTCTCCTAAAGGCTGGGAGACTGGATTGCCAAGCAGCATTAACGAAGGACGGTAGGAAACTCCCGCGTAGCGCAGCCGTCCGCGGCTGCGAGTTCAAGCACCGTCCCGGTGCAAGAATCCGGTGCGATGCAGTTATCCATTTAGGTTTTTGCGGCGGGACGCCACCAAAACTCGCCGGCGAGGGCGCCGACGCTACATTGAGTTTGCGCTTAGAGCTATTTGGCCACCTCCACGCACCTCGTCTCCCGGATCACCGTCACTTTGATCTGCCCAGGATAATGCAGGTCGTTCTCAATTTTTGAAGCGATATTCCTGGCCAGAACAAATGCCTGTTCATCGCCGATCAGTTCTGGTTGAACAAATACACGCAGTTCGCGTCCGGCTTGGACGGCGAACGTTTTCTCCACACCGGGAAATCCACAAGCGATTTTTTCCAGATCCTCGACCCTTTTCAGATAAGTGGCCATGTTCTCCGAGCGAGCCCCTGGTCGGGAAGCACTAATGGCATCGGCAGCACTGACTAATATCCCCAGGGGCCCCACAGGAGGAACGTCATTATGGTGCGATTCGACTGCATTGACCACCTGCTCGGATTCACCATAACGCTTGATAATAGTTGCACCGACGACTGCATGGGGGCCCTCGATCTCATGATTTATTGCCTTGCCTATGTCATGCAGCAAACCTGCTCGTTTTGCGGCCGCGACGTCCAATCCCAATTCAGCGGCCATCAATGCCATGAAATGCGCCACCTCCACGGAATGGTTCAGGATATTTTGTGAGTAGCTGTGCCGGAAGTGGAGCCGACCCAGGAGCTTGGTAATTTCAAGGTGCATGGGCGGGAGGCCAACCTTGAGGATCGCCTCTTCACCCAGGCGGACTATCGTTTCATCCATCTCTTGATTTACCTTCGACACGATTTCCTCAATCCGAGTCGGATGGATACGCCCATCCGCAATTAAGCGGACCATGGATTCACGGGCTACCTCACGCCGGACTGGATCGAACCCCGACAACAGGACCGCTCCCGGGGTATCATCGATCATTACAGTCACGCCCGTTGCTGCTTCGAATGCGCGGATGTTACGGCCTTCGCGGCCGATAATGCGGCCTTTGATTTCGTCTCCCTGCAACGTGATGGTGGCCGTGGTATTCTCGAAGGTATGATCGCCGGCATAACGTTGGATGGCCACACTAATGATCTGTCGAGCTTTTTCCTCTGCTTTAGCTTTAGTCTCCTCCAAAATGCGGTGGGTCATTTCAGTGGCTTCTCCCGAAGTCTCCTGCTCGACACGTTTTAAGAATTCCTCCCGCGCCTCGGCCTGGCTCAAGCGAGCTAACTTTTCGAGCTGAGCAAGGTATTGACTCTTCAATCCAGCCAATTCCAGATGCTGAGTTTCTAGTTCCTTTTGCTTTTGGGAAATCGCTTGTTTTTGGTCGCCGAGGGACTTTTCAACCTCGAGGATGCGGGACAATTGAGAGTTGATTAGAGTTTCGCGTTCTGCCAGACGTCGTTCGAGTTCGAGACGTTCTGCGCGGCGCGCCGCGGCGGCTTCGTCGGCTTGCTCACGAATTTTGCGAGCTTCCTCACTGGCAGCCAGTCGGGCATCCCGGCTCATGATTTCAGCGTCCGTTTTTGCTTTGGCCAGAAGGGCTTCGGTTTCCAGCGTTCTGAGTTTCTTCAGATCGCGTCCTTTCCACCAAAGCAGGCTATAACAAAGCCCTGCGCCCACGGCCACAAGTGTGCCGTCCTCAATAATGTTCACCCACAGGCTCATTCCAGGACCATCACTGCGTCAAACTTCGACCCAGCGTGATGGCGTCAAAATGCTATTTACCAGGATATCATGCGGCTCGACCGGGACGGTTTCGACGATCTGTTCGTCAAAGGCAATCCCACACGTCTTGCCACGCACGGCTTTCAATAACTGATCGTAAAATCCTCGACCCCGGCCTAATCTACGGCCATGCAGATCGAAGGCTACCCCGGGTACCAGGACAAAGTCCAGCTGAGAGATAGGTGCCGGCAGGCAATGCGAGGCGGGCTCGCGGATGCCGAATTGGCCGATTTGCAGGTCGTTTTCCGGATCGGAAACTGGACAAATGACATACGATTTGTCCTTTTGGATATAGCGCGGTAAAGCAACCATTTTGCCCTCTTTCAGCGCTATCGACAAGAGAGGCCAGATATCCAGCTCTTCCGGCAAGGGCGCGTAGAGCAAAACGGACTGCGCTTCCTTCCACATTCGTTGTTTGGCAAGCAAGGCAATTGCCAAATTGGAGGCTTCTGCGCGAAACGGGGGAGTCATTGCGGCCAGCACGGCGCGGATATGACTGCGTAATGCTGTTTTTTCTGCTCGATAATCCTTAAAGATTGAAGCCTGAGGATTTTTGGTTGTGCTCATCAGCGCAAAGCCTGGGCGGCTGGGCTACTGGCCCTGCTTTAGATTTCCACTGTTCTGTGCTTCCTTCTCCAACTGCGCGGTCCATTTTTCCAAGCGTTCTTTGATCTTTTTTTCTACACCCTCCTCCGTCGGTTCATAGTAACGTCTCACCGAGCCGAGATAATCCTGGGGAACGAAGTGCCCAGGAAAATCGTGAGCGTACTTATAACCTTTTCCATGCCCGAGCCGCTTGGCCCCAGGGTAGTGGGCATCACGCAGATGTTCGGGCACAGCCAAAGTGCGACCGGACTCCACATCTTTGAGAGCGGCATCAATCGCCAGGATGGTGCTGTTGCTTTTCGGCGCAGTAGCGATATAAAGGGTTGCCTCCGCTAATGGGATCCTTGCCTCGGGCCAGCCGATGAATTCCGCGGCTTGAAACGCAGCATTGGCAAGCACCAACGCCATCGGATCGGCAAGGCCAACATCTTCCGCTGCATGGATCACAATGCGACGGGCGATAAATCGAGGGTCCTCTCCGGCATGAATCATTTTTGCAAGCCAGTATAAAGACGCGTCGGGGTCGCTTCCGCGCATCGACTTTATGAAAGCTGAGATAGTATCGTAATGGGCATCTTCATCGTCATAGACAATGGCTTTCTTTTGAATGCTCTGTTCAGCAGTGGCCAAATTGATATGAACGATACCTGCGGAATCAGGCTCAGTGCTGATAGCTGCTATTTCCAAAGAATTCAGCGCCTTCCGCGCGTCGCCGTCCGCCAGCTTAGCCAGGTGCTTTAGGGCCACATCTTCGGCCTCGATCTTCATGTAACCGAGGCCTCGTTCCCGGTCAGAAAGCGCGCTGCGCAATAACGATTCGAGATCTCCTTCGCTGAGCGGGCGCAGCTCAAAAATTTGCGACCGCGAAACCAGGGGGGAATTGACGAAGAAGAAAGGATTGTGTGTCGTTGCCCCAATTAATCGCACGATGCCGCCTTCGACATCCGGGAGGAGCACATCCTGCTGGGCCTTGTTGAAGCGGTGAATTTCATCGATGAATAGAATCGTGGATTGTCCAGTATTCTCCAATCGATTGGCAGCCGCGGATAAGACCCGCCGCATCTCAGCGACGTTCGATTCCACGCCACTCAGCCGTTCGAATTTGCTCCGGGTTCTGCTGGCAACAATTTGCGCGAGCGACGTTTTGCCGGTACCGGGCGGGCCGTAAAAAATGAGGGACTGAATGCGATCCGCTTCAATGGCGCGTCGTAATAACAGGCCGGGGGCCAGGATATGCGATTGCCCTATGAACTCATCCAGATTACGTGGGCGTAATCGAGCCGCCAGCGGCTGACGCTGCTGTGCCGCAGGCCGCAGATTTTCCACAGTGCCTGGTTCCGGCGCTTCCGCAAACAAATCATCACGCACCATCACCTAAGATATCAGGCTTCGAGAAAAATGGGAGTTGATTCCGCCATGGGTACATAAAAAAACCCCACCAGTGCCGTGTGTAACAGTTCCTTTGAACTTCTTAGAAACAGGACGGAACCCGCCGGATTGCTTTCGACTTCCAGTAAAGGCCTGTCGGCCACAATCTCAGTTAGAGTCCCTTTGGTTTTTTTAATTACGGTTCAAGGACATAGTCTCTAATCACGAGCATAGGCAGGGTAAATCAAAATTGTACTAAGAGATCTTACTCTGCTATTTCAGATCTTTCAAAGAACGTTGCCGACACCAGTGTCGGCCTAACTACGCCTACTACTGTGTACTAACACGTAGGAATTCTCAAGATATTTTTTGGTAGGATGAGACCTGCCTGATCCAACGATGAATCAGTTTAGCTATTGAAAAGCGGTCAAGAGGGAAGGCCTGAAACAACCGAGCGAGATTCTGTTTTGAATTCAGGGTAGCGAATTGATAAATCGATCAGCTTGATTAATCGAGCCCTGCATCTCTTCCAGCAAGCGCGCAATCTCTGCCTGAATGCTGGTACTCTCGCCTTTGAGAGAAGCAATGGCTGCCGCATTGAGGTTGTGCTTGAGATAGAGCACCTGATCGCGAAAACGTGAAAGCACTGGGTCCATGCTTTTCTCGGCCCGCTTTAGCGCGGAATAAAGTTCGTCATAACGCCCTCGGGTCTCTCGCAATTTCGCTCGGCTATCCGCACGCAACGTCTCTGAACCGATTTCCTTAATTTCCTTTTCCCATTCGGCGAATAAATCCTCGGCGACGGTTTCCACATCTTTGATGCGTTTATGAACGCTGTCCGCACGCGTCACGCAGCGATCGTAATTATGTTGAAGGCTGTTATAAGTTTTCTCCAGATCCCCGCCTCGGAATTGGTACATTTCTTTCAAGCGGGTCAACGCATCTTTGAATTGTTCTCCTGCGGCCTTTTGGTCATCTCTCGCGGCCTCCACTTTCCTTTTTAGCAGGTCACGTTTGTGTACGCCGAATTTTTCCCAAGCCGCGTAATAGGTGTTACGGCAGCCCGAAAACAGAAATAAAGCGAAAAGTGCTGGAGCCCAAACACGCGGGTGCATTAGGTCAAGCTACACTGCGTTTTTCTCCGCGCAACCCTGAATAGCGTCTGAGTTGCAAAAGTGGGCACTCAATCTGAATACCGAATACCGAATGCCGAAGCCCGAAAGAATTCCGAAAATAGAAATCGGAAGAATGCCTAATATTGAGGACATTGTCGGCGCCACGTCTCTGGCAACAGGCTGCGCTAGTTGGAACTGGCGCTGGTAGGTGTGATGGACGAATCCTTAACAGGGGCCAACGCAGTATTCACGTGAGGGAGCGTGGCTTTGCCCGCATTATCCCACGTTGCCCGGCCATCGAATAGGGTAAAAGCCATGCCTCCGATCGTGGAACCTTCCAAAGCAACCTGATGTGCGGGCACCATCAGGCGAATCCATTGGCCGGCAGGCGGCAGCGGTCCCATGTAGCGTCTGCTGGCAGTGTTCACTGTGCCATATTGAATGCGATTCGCGCCCCAATAAGCGCGGTGTTCCCATGATGAACCATCGTGCCATTGCAACATTAGTTCGCTGGGAATATCTCGCGGATCCAAATGAACATAAGCAACCAGCGCCTCTCCTGTGTTCACCGCCATGGCATTGGTCGCATAAGTGAAAAAGTGCTGATGCAACCCGGAAGCTGCATTCGACTGATTCGCTAGCCTTCCTGAAACGGGTGTGGGATTGTTACTAACCCAATTCCAGGAATCACCACCATCGGTTCCAGACACAGCGCCGGCAGGCAAAGCGTCGTCAACCCAGCTCAGCATCGCGCCCGCCGCAGGCGTGTCGGAAGCAGTCGTCGCAGGGTTCGTGAAATGCGAAATGGCCGGCCCGTTCGTGGTGGAGGTCAAGAGAGTAGCGTCTTGAAGTTCATTCAGGAAAGCTCCCTGGCTTAGATTAAAATAGGTGCCGCTGGCCGATGTTTCCAATTTGACCGCTCGCACCATGTAATCGAAAGCGTTTGCTCCTGATTTATCGCAATACTCCAGGGTGGTTACCGGCTCGGCCGTCAACCGCTTGAAAGCACCATTCATAGTTGAAGCGCTAAACACGTGGTAACCAGCAACCTCTTCGCTCGATGGAGTCCAACTTAAATGAACAGCGCCCTTCTCGTTTGCTGCTTTAACGTTGGCAGGTGGGGCGACCACGTGCATGCGCAATGTCGGATCGCCCATCAGGGCGATATGGATCTGTCCTGCGCAACTGTTGACCTGTGTCTGGTATAAACCCGCGACTCCGTTGTTCTGCGTCAAACGCGCGCCGTATCCAATCGTTTCGCCTAGAGCCATATGGTGTAAGAACCAATGTGGACGGCCTGACCAGGCGGCCGCCAACCCGTAACCGGGCAATGCCAGCACTGACCGTAAAATGTCATCCTCCGAATCCCAGTCACCCAGCCAACTTCCAAACAGCAACAGGAAGGCAGCCTTGATATCATTTTGAACTAACTCCGTGGTCGTTCCATCGTTGTATGAGTCTGAATTTCCCAACCCACCGATGCTCGTGAAACTGCCCGCGCCACAACCATACGCCCACAAACATGCGTTGGTGCTCAGAGTGGAGATCCATGTTCCTGTGTCAGGCAAGTCTGAAATATTGGAAGCTCCAAAAAAGGAAGCGAAGTTACGCCAGCCGCTTGCCGCAAAGGCTTCGCCATCACGCACCCCAAAATAGTCCCCCACGTACGCCCGACGTGGCAAATCAAACTGTTTCATACGAAACCTGTGATTCTTATTCAGATAATTTCGCAGCAGCTCCAATTCTCCCGGAAAGGTGGCTGGGCCGCCCCAGCTTAGCCGGCCCGGAAGGTTTGCCAAATCCACCCGGCCGACCATTAATTTGATCGGGGCTGGAAAAGTGGATGGATCAAACTTTCCGTCCCCAGGCACGTTGTGCGTTCGAGCATCTGCCGCGGAAATATCATTTACAATAGTGTCCGTCCAAACGCCGTCCATATCCCCATAAAAACCATCGCAAGGCCATGCGCCCTGGTGATCGGGAGAATGACCGTCAGGCACAATGTCACCGGAATATGCCACCGGAATGTGACCAAACAAGAATACCGCCTTCACGTTGTAAGGATCTGCTTTGTATTGGGCTTTGATGAGATTTTTTATGTTAACAACTGATGCATTCCGGCTGACATCGTTTCTCAGGACCGTCCACCCATCTCCGGCGAGGTCTTGTTGCAGTTGGGCCAGTCCAGACGCCAGTTGCGGGGCGTAAGTGTTGTCCACAAGTAATAGCAGTTTCCCGCGATCCTCCGCGAGGGGCAGGTTGATACCCGCGTAAATGTAGCCATAGCCGGTATAACGGCTTGTATTCTTAATGATCTGGTATTCATAACCGGTGCCGACAACCACATTATGATCAGTGTATGAAGTGGATGTTCCGGGAAGAGAGACACCAGTTCCCCACCTCGAAGCTCCCGGTGCTTTGCGAAAAACAGTGTAACTCGCCGGTCTGGTCACGGTATCCTGAGGCCAGGTTAACACAATTCGAGCCGGATTTGTCTGAACGATGGCGCTGACCTGAACGGAGTATTCCCAGGTGCTTTCACCGCGGCTTCTGCCGAGTCCTGCCGCCATAAGAAATAAAGCAATCGCAACCCGATATGCTGTGCGCATCGTGCAGCTACTCTGAATGTTACGCAGCGTCTAACAAATCGGCGGCGCGCCTTTTCTGATGTCAGAACGACGGTAACTTCTTCGTCGGTGTTTGTCTGACAAGGAAGGTTCTGAATCATTCCTTGGGCCTCCGGCCTTCAGATCGTCCTCATCCTCGTTCTCGTCCTCGTCCTCGCTCACGTTCATAGCCGTGAGGGGTTCGAAAGGAACGGGGGCTCAGTGTGCGCAGCCAATGGCAAACATGGGGTTGGATTTCCGAGCACCGAAGAAGACTGAGGTAGAGGCGTGGGAGGTGTTGGCCTTTCTTTACGAGCGAGGTTTCGCTTTCCATGGTTGTGGCTGCGACGCTGGCGGCTATATTCCACCGAAACGCGTGAAAGATATTCAGGCTTTTTTGGAAGCAGGGAGAAGATTATCGATGATCTAGCCTCACCCCTAGGCTAGTGCAGTGGACGTGCCGACGGCATTTCTGTTGAATCGTGCATCGTACGCGGGCGCCACTGAGCAGCATCGGTTCGACGGCAGCCGCACAAAAGAATATGAAAGTGCCAGAACATTTTGAAGTTATGGAGGGTTACTGTTGTTATCGGCTCTCGGGTCACGGCCGATTGGCAGAGGCGGCCAGCAAGGTCATCGAGGTCATCACTTTTGCCCGGGAACATGGAATGCCCAACTTGCTGGTCGATACGACGGGCTGGACCGGCCATGCGAGCCCAGACACGTTGGAGCGGTACAACGTGGCACGGGCATTCGCCGAAGCGGCTCGTTCAGTGGTGAAGCTGGCCCTGGTGGTACGACCTGAAATGATGGATCCCAACAAGTTTGAAGTTACGGTCGCAAAAAATCGATGGCTGGTTGGAAATGTCTTCGATTCTGAAAAGGATGCGTTGGCTTGGCTCCTCGACCCTGCGGCTCGATGAGGACTAATTATTTGCAGCCATTCCAATCACTTTTTAAGCCGGAAGAACTGTCTTTGATTGGTCAATGGAAGGAGGACTTTTTTTTGGTAACCTTGGATAAGCGGTACGTTTGTAACGGTCTGCCAAACGGCCGCCTGTAAGTTCGTGGTCTGCTGAAGGACATAGCTGGAGGTATCCAACGGCCAAACGAGCTGCAAATTGCTGCCAGCCTGGCTAACATTTAAACCCGGTCGCGCGCCAAACAAAGCGTCAGGGCCGACCGCATAACTGGCTGCTACAGCCGAATCGGACAGCACACCTCCGTAAATTCGAAATTCATCCAACGAGGCGTTGAGGTTTGGGTCAGGCCAGTTGGATCGTCCAAGCCACACATTGACGTCATTTATTCCACTGAGAGGAATAGTTGCGGGGCCAGTTGAGACTCGCTGCCCGTTTACGTACAGGATCGCAGTGCCCGAGATGAAATCGTAAGAAACTGCCACATGTGTCGGCTGGCCGATGGGCAGTGCGTTGGTCCAGACCGTTGGCATCTCGCCATTCCCGGAATTTGTCGAAACCGCAAAGCGAAGTACACCATCGGACGATTTAGGAGTCATTATGATATACGTGAGTCCGTTTCCCTGGTTGTTCTCACCCTGATCATTGTCGCCAAAGTCGAAAATGCGTTGCCAATTGCCTCCTCCATTCCACGTGAGCCACGATTCAAAAGTTACGCTATTTTGCCCTGAAATAAGGCCGTTGGGCAGATTCACATAGCCATCCGTGCCACTCAGAGTTAAAGCCCCTGCACCTGTAAAGGCCGCGGTGCCGCTAACCGTGCCATGCGCTCCTCCGACGGAATCAATCGCTGTTCTCTGGCCTTGCACTTCATTAAAGCTGTACCGATGAAGCAGTCCTGTGAACGTAAAGTAGTTAAAGTTCCCAATCGTCCCGTTTGCTCCATTACTATCCATCACCAGGCGCATGATGTGCGGTCCCCCAGAAAGACTAATATTAGTTTTCGTCAACGTCCGCCAGGTTTGCCAGCCACCACTATCGGAATTGGTCATGGGCCCTGTCTTATTCACACCATCGAATTCAATGTGGAAAACACCTCCGTCACCACTGGAAGCGACCCGTGCTTGCAAGGTATAAAGTCCATCTGCCGCCACGTTGACGCTATAATTCAACCATTCACCAGCCGAAGTCCAACCGACATTGTAAGCGCCTGGGCTGTCCCCGGCCGTTTCCACGTCCACCGCTGTTGCGCGATATTGTCCTCCATTGTTCGACGCATCGGTATCGCGAAATCCAACACCTTCACCACCTCCGTCGAAATCCTCGGCCTGGATGATTCCAGGAATCGACTGAGGCAAACCGGTGAAAGATGCTTCTCCGTTAATGACCCGAATGGTGCGTGATGCTGAAGTGGAACTGTTGCCGATATTGTCAGTCACCTTTGCGGTAAGCAGATAATTTCCAGGTCCCACGTTCATCCAGGTGACGAGGTAGGGTGAAGTCGTGGCAGTTCCAATCAGAAATCCGTTCTCAAAAAAATCAACCTGTGACACCGTGCCATCGACGTCCGAGGCGTTCGCGGCAATAGAGATATTTTGAGATGCGGAAAACGTTGCCTGGTCGACAGGATTGATCAGAGAAACTTTGGGTGGGTTGTTGCTAAGGGTTAGAGTGGCTTGGATCCAATTGAAGTTGGCAACGTAGTCCGGGCCGGCATTATCGAGTACCAGGCGCATTACCTGCGGTCCCGCATCCAGCACGACGTTGTCGAGACTCACGGTTTGCCATGTTTGCCATCCACCAGTATTTGGCACCGCGAGCGGCCCCGTTTTATCTATGCCATTGAATTCAATGTGAAAAACTCCACCATCCACCACGCCTGCTACGCGACTTGAAAGTGTATAACGGCCCGCTGTCGAGACATTTACTGTGTATTTCAACCATTCACCAACCGCCATCCAACCGATGTTATATCCGCCCCCTGCGTCCGATGTTCCCTGGATATCGACGCCGGTGTTGCGGTATGCGCCGCCGTAATTGGCAGATTCGACATCGTGATACGCAACACCTTCACCGCCATCGTCGAAGTCCTCTGATTGAACCGTTCCAGGCAAAGACCGAGCCGTGCCCCCGAAAGGAGTGGGCGAGAGAGATAATCCCGGACCTTGAAATTCAACCCAGTTAAGCGCAAACAAATTCACGTCGCCGGGGTTGCGGAGGAAAACAAAATAAAGCGTGTGGGTTCCACGAGGGTCTGTAATCGATGCGGTGATGTTCGTATAAACGCCCGCTGTGGCAGGAATAAATGCAGTCCCGATCAAAGTACCTGAAACCGAATCCACGTGGGTTTCAATGCGACCACCCATTCCACTCGAGGCTACGCGGAAAGTTATCCCATTGATGTTTGTCAGGTTCACCGGAAAAAGTGTGATATAACTTCCATGATTGATGTTCACGACATCTAATCCGCCTCCGGCAGGATCGCTGGTAAGAGCGCTTCCGACACTGCTGTTTAAAGTGCAAAATTCTGCCTGCTTGTGACGCGGCGGGAAAATATGGGTAGCCGTCGTTGAGAGCGGCGAAACGCCCGGGGCGCCGCGATCCGTATAGCTTGCGTTGAGCACAAAGAAGAGATTATCCGCATCTGAATCAGTGTTTGCCGGGGTGGGGAAAACACCGGAGCAACCTGTATACTGGCCCTGGCCGTGGGAATGATCGTTGTGCCCCAATAATGGAGCAGCTATCACGTCGTTACAGGAAATCCCACCGTTTGAGGTGCTTCCATCCTCTGCATCCGTTACGCTAATTTGATAGCCCAGTGCCTTGCCCCAATCGAAAATGGCCCCATTGGGTGGTTGCAAGATCGAGACAACTGGCCTGGTATTGCCGACAGAGATTGGAATGTTGGCGACTGTTCGACTGCCGGAAGCATCCGTCACCATTAATTGCGCCTGATAATTGCCCGCATTTGGGTAGGTGAAAACGGGGTTTGCAAGAGATGAGTTAGTTGTCCCGTCACCAAAGAAGCTCCAAGCCAGTGAAATGACATCATTGGTATCCGGATCATAGGTGCCAAAACTTGAAAACTGCACAATCAAAGGGCTTGGCCCATTGTTTGGCGAGGCACTCCCGATGGCTACGGGAGCATGATTGCCGCCTACATATTCTATCCGGCTGACTTTTGCATCAGGATTATTTCCGCCAAAACCACTGCCCCATTCGATCACATACAGCAGGCCATCCGGCCCAAACTTCAGATCAATGGGGCGGATGAATTGAAAACTCGCCAGGAAAGGATTAATTTTCAAAACGCTCCCGTTATCATCGATCTTAACCTCCTTAATAAAGTTGCGGGACCATTCCCAGATAAAAAGGCTTTGATCGAAATACGCGGGCAGTTTTTTTTTGCTCAAAGTATTCGTCTTGAAATAATAAACCGGACCGCCCATCGCGGTACGCCCTGAGCCATTTAACTCGGGGAATATAGTCGAATTGGCGTAAGGGTAATAAATCCAGGCTGGTTGGGCGGGGGGTAAACTTGTAGGTCCTGTGTTATTTGGTGAATTGTTGACCGGGGCGCTGGGATTGAAAGCTGCGCCGGAAATGCCTGTGGCAAAATCGTAGTCTATGTAGGGTTTGTTGTTCGCGACGAAGTAGGGCCAGCCGAAGTTTCCAGCCGCGCGGGCCTGGTTCCATTCATCATATCCCTGGGGGCCCCGCGTCGCTGAGTCCGCGCCAGAATCCGGTCCTACTTCGCCCCAGTACAGCCAGCCAGTCCTTTCGTCCACCGCCATGCGAAATGGATTGCGGCAACCCATGACGTAAATCTCCGGCCGTGTCGAGGGTGTGCCCGGGGCAAAAAGATTTCCGGCCGGAATACTGTAACTTCCATCCGGCTCCGGATGAATTCTTAGAATTTTGCCACGCAGATCGTTTCCATTTGAAGATGATTTTTGCGCATCCCATGGAGAACGGCCTGGGCGTTCATCGATCGGATCGAATCCGCTCGAGTCAAATGGATTAGTATTGTCTCCCACAGAAATATAGAGGTCCCCATTGGTATGCATAAACAGCGAACCCGCTGAATGACAGCATTCCTGGCGTTGGGTAGGAATCCTCAGCACGATTTTCTCTGAAGCCATATCCAGCGCGTCGCCAACAACTGTAAAACGAGACACGTGTTGCTCGGCAACAGGGCCGGACGGCGAGTAGAACACGTACAGCCAGTTATTCGTTAGAAAGCCGTTGTCGAGAGCAATGCCCAAAAGCCCATCCTCAATCTGAGTTTCCACATCGATATGTCCGGCCAGGACAATCGATGCTGTTTGAGGTTTCCAAACCTTCACGTTGCCGGCGCGTTCGACGTAGAACACTCGGCCATCCTGCGCCACGCTCAATTGCAGAGGGTCGGATGGACTGCCGTCAAGAATGACCTTTTGATAATTCGAATCGATAGTGGAACCGGGGTCCGCCTGTTTGACCCCTGCAGCAAATTGAATTCCACCAAGCAGATGGGCTTGAAAAAGAGGCTCGTTAAAACTTTCAGGAGTATGGCCTCCAGCGGTGTACCACGCTCGACCACCATCGTAGAAATGCGACCAGGCAATCGGATGATCAAAACCCATCGTGCCCCCGCTGTAAGTGGTCTCATCGAGCGTCGCCAGCACATGAACCGTGGCTCGAGGATTCTTATCAAAATTGTACCATTCATCTGTCCGCACCCAACGTTTGGGCAACATACTGGACGACGGATCGACTTGATCTGCCACCTTCACGCTAGCTTGCTGGATAGCCGGATGACTGACAAAGTACGCGCCGACGAGGCCGCCATACCACGGCCAATTGTGCAACGTATCAGCAGCCGCGTGAATGCCGACGTACCCGCCTCCCACCTGAATGTAATGTTGTAATGCCGCCTGCTGTTGCGCGTTAGTAAGCACATCACCCGTTGTCGAAAGAAATATTACCGCTTTATACTGAGCCAGGTTTACATCGGTGAACTGTGTCGGATCTTCGGTCGAATCCACTGTGAAATTGTTCGTGCTGCCCAGCAGTTGAATCGTGGTTAGGCCATTCGTAATTGAATCGTGCCTGAAGCCGGCCGTGTATGAAAAAACGAGCACTTTATAAGGAGCCCCAGGACAAGGGGTTAAGAATGCAGCGAAGACGCAGAGGCAGAGGACTTTTGCAAAACGAGGCATTGCTTGTGCGCTAGCTTTATCGCGTAACAATGCCACAAAACCCCAGGAATGTCGCGTTTTTTTGAGCGCCGCAGTTAACGCATTGTCACGATGGCTCGCGAACGGTGTCGATTTTAAGCACTTTCTGTTGCTTCTGAGCGCTGACCATTGACCGATTTCTGCCCCGCTTTGCCCTTAGCCGGTTTGCCCGAAAAGAAACGGGAGTTTGGCCAACGGCAAGCGCTGCTTCAAAGCCCTCCAGCCAGCCGACCGTGTCCTTCTAGTAGCCGTTCTGCAAAAAGAGTACCGGCTTCAATCCGATAAAAAATGACGAAGCGGTGGAACGGCTTGCCAATCTTCCACGAGCGCGTTCCCGAAAGATCTGGATACGTTCTAAATGGGCGGGGCCCGATTTCAGGATTCTGCCTTAAGAATTCCAGCGCTGTATCCACGGCCTTAGCGAAACGGGTCGCCAATGCCAGCGCATCAACAACATCGAGATCTGTTTCCATCAGGTACCAACGAAACTGCCGCTCCAAATCAATATCGAAGCGCTCTGCTCGCTGGACTATCATTTCCGCGATTTTCGATAAAAGCGAACTAGCAGTTTGCCAACATCACCTTTACGGTGCGGGATATGCCGACTGTTTATTCCGTTCCGTATCAAATCGGCCAACTCTGGAGTATCTTTCTCCAGGTTCACAAGCTGGGGTTGGCAGAACGCCCGCCGCAAGGCATCACGCACAACTTCGCTCGCGTTGTTATAAAGCCCACTTTTTACTTTTTGTTCGATAACACTTTCGAGTTCATCAGTCAGCGAAACATTCATGCCTGATGAAGCATAACTTGATAGCAAGAAATAACAAGGTTTGTTATTTGCTTGGATGGGCGCATCTCTTTCTCAATGTGATGGGGAATGCAAATGTGACCATCGTAAATCTTTAATCTCTTGCCTGAAGCATGCGTTCCATGTCCAAATACTGCAGCTTATGAAACCGAAATTCGCAGCTTGGCTTAAGCTGCTTCTACTCCTGCAAATTTCCGTAAATTTTGCGCCCCTGGCACACGCTGCAAAAGCCTCGCCCTTGCCTAACATCGTTATCATTTTTACGGACGATCAAGGCTATGCCGACGTTGGGGTTTTCGGTGCCAAAGGATTTCAAACTCCAAACCTGGATCGGCTTGCGAGCCAGGGATGCGTCTTCAGAAATTTCCATGTCGCGCAGCCAGTGTGTTCGGCGTCGCGAACGGCCTTGTTAACGGGCTGCTATCCGAACCGGCTCGGGATTCATGGGGCTTTGGGACCCCGTTCGAAGGTGGGAATTAGCGACAAGGAAATGACCCTCGCACAGCTTGTGAAACAGCGAGGCTACGCCACTGCGATTTATGGAAAATGGCATTTGGGCGACGCGCCCCAATTCCTTCCGCTCCAACATGGGTTCGATGAGTATTTTGGGCTGCCGTACTCGAATGATATGTGGCCTTCTCATCCCGACCTGGCGAAGTTTCCAGCCGATGTTGAAAAGCGAAAACGGGGCTACCCTGAACTGGTGATGTTTGATGGTAACAAAACTGCCATCCCTCAAATTACCCATGAACATCAGAACCAACTCACCACCTGGTACACTGAACATGCTGTTTCATTCATTGAGCGAAACAAGGAGCACCCGTTTTTTCTTTATTTGGCTCATAATATGCCACACGTGCCCTTGCACGTGAGTGATAAATTCCGCGGAAAAACTTCCCGTGGACTTTATGGCGATGTGATTGAGGAGATCGATTGGTCGGTGGGCCAGGTCATGGAAGCGCTAGAACGCGCCGGAGTGACAAAAAACACGTGGTTCATTTTTACTTCAGACAACGGTCCATGGCTTAGCTATGGAGAGCATGGAGGTTCTGCCTACCCGTTACGTGAAGGGAAGGGGACCTGCTGGGAAGGCGGCACACGCGAACCGTGTATCATGCGTTTCCCGGGAAAAATTCCTGCGGGAACTGAGTCGAAAAAAATGTTAATGACCATTGATCTGTTCCCGACGATTGCAAAACTTATTGGAGCCGAATTGCCGAAGCCTCCGATCGATGGAATGGATGTGTGGCCGGTCATCTCCGGAAAGCGCGGCGCTAAGAACCCTCACAAATCTTATTGGTTTTATTATGAGGTTAATGCGCTGCAAGCAGTTGTCACTGCCGATGGCCGCTGGAAACTGCAACTACCGCATACGTACCGCACCCTTGGCGGCAAGCCCGGAGGCCAGGGCGGGATCCCAGCTCCCTATCAACAGGTGAAAATCGAAAAAGCTGAGCTTTACGATTTGGAAGCAAATGTTGAAGAGAACAAAGACGTCGCTGCGGAACACCCCGAAATTGTCAAGAAGCTCGAGGCAGAAGCCGAAAGAGCTAGAATCGAGTTAGGCGATCAGCTTACGAAACGAACGGGCAAGGGTGTCCGAGAGCCCGGGCGCATTGTAGAAGAGGCTTCAACAACGCAGGATTAAGATTTGGACAATGAGCCAGTCCGGTAATAAGTCTTAATCCTCAGCTTTGCTTTCCTGTCGGGGGGTTGCCCTTCCACGCCGCAATGAGTTCGCTGGCCTCAGCGTAATCCTCATCATTTAAAACCCACAACTCCTCCTGGAACGGCAGTGCTGGTATCACCTGAGAGAGGGCTTCGTTCCGAAGCTCACACTCGATACCCGCGGCGGTGAGCGTGCTTTCGAGGAGTCCAATTTCGGCACTGTCGGATGAGGAGAATATCCGCTTCATATTTGTTTGTTTTTGATGGTTTAAACTTGAACCCAATTGCATTTCCAGATGCAACATACTAAAACACGGCTGCCGTTGAGCATAGCACATGCTGCGAACCACGGATTGCCCTGTCCAGATCAACGCATTTCAAGAATCATTAAATTGGCAGGCCTGCCCTGCGCGCGTATCATGACAATCGGATCGAGAAGTTGCACAGGATAGGGTTGTCGCACGGGCGAAATTGTCAGTGGTGGTGGCGATATTCTTATTGGGAGAAACGTAACATCATTCCCCGATTCCTCTGAACCCCTATCGTTTGGGAGCAACGGTCCCTCAGAGGGCTGACCGTTATTTTCTGGAATCTTTGGCAAAGCTTTCTGGGCTGATGCATCTTGCCCATCGACAGGAAATGATAATATGGACGAGGCCTGCGCCTGGGAAATTTTCGGCTCACCTGGTGCCAAATGCACCGTGGCTGGCGAAGCCGATGGCGCGGCCGGAATTGGTCTGAGTCCGGAAATGATTTCCCCGTCATGTTGGATCATGATGGAAATGACTTCGGCTGACAGCCCGAGGTCCCGGAGATAGATAACCTGTTCGGCATCAAGATTGAAGGTCCCTGCCGAATCAATGAAGGTAACGATTACCGCATCGTCGATCCTGGCTCGCACGAGTTTCACGATATCGAGCAACCAGGGTGAAACATAGGAGCTGGGCGTTGGAAAAGTCAAAGCCCCCGGATGTGGCAGGGAAACGCCATCCAGCACAGAGTTTGTTGGCGGTGCCAGCAGATGGGGTATGGGTTGCTGCTCTCGAATAACTGCTGTCGAATCCTTTGGCAACGTTTGCGCCGTGACGTGGTTACAGAACGAAGCAATGAAGACCAATCCCAAATTGAAAATGAAGTAACTTCGCAATTTCATACCCCAATCTTGCTCAGTTTAGGCCCGGTGCCTTGTTAGACTGACTCAAATCAACGTTAAATTATTCACTTCGTCAATGGCTATAATCGTGAACAGTTCGACTTGCCTGTCTCGAACGATCATAGGCCAAGTTCCGAAAGGCTGGGGTGCTCGTCAGGACGTCGCCCCAGCGGCCATCGGTATTTGCGCTCGCTCTCCTGGATAGGAAGATCATTGATGCTGGCGATGCGGCGTCGCATGAATCCATGCTCATCGAACTCCCAATTCTCGTTGCCATAAGAACGAAACCAATTCCCTGAATCGTCATGCCTTTCGTACGCGAAGCGAACCGCTATGCGGTTTCCGCTGAAAGCCCAGAGTTCCTTGATGAGACGATAATCCAACTCTTTGTTCCATTTGCGAACGAGGAATTGGATGATGGCTTCACGGCCGGTCAGGAATTCCGAGCGATTACGCCACACGCTGTCTGGAGTGTAGGCCATTGAAACACGTTCAGGCTCCCGTGTATTCCAGGCATCCTCTGCCAGGCGCACCTTTTTACTGGCCGATTCGGTATCGAACGGCGGGAACGGAGGTCTTGGGTTTTCCGGGGTGCTCATATTCAAGAGGTTGGCCGAATATTCATCTAGTCCCCCGAGGGCGCAAGCCAATAGATCTAGTCTAAATCATAAATTCTAATCACATCCACTTTCTTGCCCGCCGGTTGACTTCACCTCCCCGGATCGATATTCTGTTTACTATAGATGCTCGACGCGATTGAAAAACTTTTGATTCTACAGGATCGCGACCGGAAGATCCGACGCACGCGAGGAGAATTGGCCCACATCGAACCGGAGCGGCAAAGCTTTCGTCACAAAGTGGCTGACTCCCAGAAGGCGCTTGATAACGCGAAGGAGCGGGTTAAACAATTGGAATCGGATCGAAAGGGCCTGGAACTCGAAGTTGAAACCAAGAAGCAATTGATCGGCAAATATTCCCTGCAGCAGTTTGAGACTCGTAAGAATGAGGAATACCGCGCTTTGGCGCACGAAATTGAATCGTGCAAAGAAGAGATTCGGAAAATAGAAGATCGCGAACTGGAACTGATGGAGCAGGCGGAAGCCGCACAAAAGGATGTTCTAATTCGAAACCAAGCGGCAACCGATGTGCGTAAACTTTCTGAGGAGCAAATCCGGCAGCTTGATGCTCGAGAACAGTCTTTGAAACGAGAACTTCAGGAATTGGAAACCAATCGTGAAGATCTTGCAACCGCCGCGGGCGATCAAGCGCGCTCGCGTTACGAGCGGTTGAGCAAAAACAAGGGAGAGAACGTCGTTGTGGGAGTCCAGCATGGCGTTTGCGGTGGATGTCATATGCGGGTACCCCCGCAATTGTTGGTCACTTGCCAGGGGCAACAGGAGATCGTCACGTGCAGCAACTGCGGTCGAATCCTCTATTATACAAGGGATATGGATCTGGCAGTTGCGGATTAGGAGCAAAACTGGACCAGGTGGACAGCACCGAATCCAAGTTTAAAAAAAGTCATTTTCTGGCGTTCCTTCGGCCTTGCCCCTTTTTCGTAACGAGCTATATTTCAGTCGATTTTGGAAGGGCGGAGAATCGCTTCCGGCGCAAGCCGGAGGAGGAAAGTCCGAACACCAAAGGGCGCGATGCCGCGTAACTTGTGAACCTTGGTTCATGAGATATACGCGGGAGGCGATGCCGGGAGGCATCCTGACGGACAGTGCCACAGAGAATATACCGCCCCGCTCTTTCTGAAAGCGACTGAAGTTTGGAACCGTTTTCGCTTTCAGAACGAGCGGGGTAAGGGTGAAAAGGTGGGGTAAGAGCCCACCGCTCCAAGCGTAAGCGAGGAGGCACGGAAAACCCCATCGGGTGCAAGGCCAAATAGGGGACCACGAAGCGGCCCGCTTCAGTTTCCGGAAACGGAATGGGTCCCGGGTACTGGCTGCTTAGACAAATGATTCTCTCCGTTCGCAAGAACGCAGACAAAATTCGGCTTACAGCCCTTCCAAAATCGCAAACTGCCGGGTGAGGGACTCGGCCTGCAGTAAGTTCACATATCGGACAGAAAGGGCAGCTTCTGACGATACTGGCGTAACATTGGAAAATTCAACTCAGCCCGAATCACAGTTTCGCTCTCGCCTCCGTCCACGACCACTTCACCTTCCGGGTCAACAATAAGGGAATGCCCGGGGTAGCTTTGAATCGGATCGGAACCGATGCGATTTATACCCACCACGTACGCCTGGTTTTCAACAGCGCGCGCTTGCAAAAGGCGCAACCAATGACGAATGCGTTTCTGCGGGAAGTTTGCAATGATGACAAAAAGTTCCGGGTTGTGTTCAACCATTGCTCGACGGAACAACTCCGGAAATCGAAGATCATAACAGACGAAAGGAGTCACCACGCAATCATCACAAGAAAAAGCGATGATCTTTTCACCGGCCGTGTAATGTTTGCTTTCTCCACCAGGCGTAAACAGCCGCATTTTAGTGTAGAAAGCCTTCAATTCTCCAGCCGGGCTAAACACCAGACATTTGTTCCTCGGGCGTCCGTCCCGTCCTCGCATGACTGCGCCTGCCATGAGCGAGATTCCAAACTCTTTGGCAATGTTCGCGAGAAATTGTTCCGTAACACCGCCGTATGGCTCCGCAATCGCGTCGGCATTCATGCTGAAGCCGGTTGCGAACATTTCAGGCAGAATAACAAGCGAGCCCGGTTCCGGTCGTGCTGCTGTGACCAACCTTCGCACGGTCGCAAAATTCGCCGCTTTATTCTCCCATGCGATGTCGAACTGAAGACCGATAACCATCATAACCGAAGTGATTCAACTATACCGAATGTTCAGTTCAACCGCTAATGGACGCGAATAAACGCTCACGGGATAACCAAATCGGCCATCTTCGGAAAAAGCGTTGGCCTCCCAAGGGTGAGAACTTTTTCAATCTGGGAACGTTTGTTTGGTCCAGTTATTCGCGTTAATTTGTGTTCATTAGCTGTTTTTATCTGGGTTGTTACAGCTTATGGTTTGTAAATCACCGCATTTACCACAATCCTCCCATAAACCGCATTTTCAAAATCCTGCTTCGTATGCCCAGGCATGAAATAGATAATGGTACCTTGCCCACTGGTCTTAAGCCACCCAGCGCGGTCATGGATGTAGGTTTTTCCCGATGGTGCATCTATATACTTAAGCCCCATGAGTAATGTGCGCGGCTGCGTGTGCACATGATTGAGATAAACTTCCGTGCGTTCCAACCTGAAACTGGCGAGCTGTCGATTGCCTGGTGAGTCGCCAAAATTCGGGCAGGAAGTTTGTTGAGGGTAAACGACCTTGTTGGTCATGATGAAATGGTTAGGCTGCAAGTTGAGAAGATCAAATGTCACTCCTTCGATCCACTTATACCCGCCGTGGGCCAAATCTCTTTCCGGCAAAGAAACTCCGAGAAACGAAAACCAGTGCGCATTTTTTCGCTTTCCCGAACTGATCGAATGATGAAGCAAGACCAGTTTCCCTCCGGCTTTTGTGTAATCAATAAATGCGTTTTCCGCTTTCTCGGAAAGGGCTCCGTGAATATAGACAATGATCGCCTCATAGGAATCCAAACTGGAGGACAGATCTTTCTGTGAAATGATTGTGCTCTCGATCCTTTCCTCGCTCTTTAGCCTGTTTGCGACCGCTTCCATAGCGGGGAACTCGTCCGCCACAATGAACACTTTCCCCTGGGCGACCGTTGCGATAAAGGCGCTCAGAAAGATCAGTAAGAGCAGTCTCATGAGGTTGCAACTTCTGAGATCAATCGGAAAGGTCAGCGAGTTCGCTGGAGCCGGCCATTGCGTTTGGCTGAGCCTTTTACGGCTGGCCCGGGAATGGACTTGAACCGTCGGGTAATTTCCACCAGCGATTTTTCGACTCCCATACGCTCGAGGCTGGAAGCCCCAACGAATCCTACGCAGTCAGTATGTTTATTGATGTAAGCCGCATCTTCGGGCGCCGAGATCGGTCCACCGTGGCTTAGGAAGATGATATCTTTGCGCACGCGCCGGGCCGCTTCGATAATACCCTGGCAACGCTTGGCTGCTTCTTCCAGAGTGCACACAGCCCCAGTGACGCCAATGGAACCACCGATGGTCGTCCCGACATGGGCGATAATTGCATCGGCTCCGGCCTCTGCCATTGCTCTTGCTTCTTCCGGAGCCGCCACATAAACAATCGTGAAGAGATCCATTTTTCGCGCCAGTGCCACCATCTCGAATTCCTTTTTGACGCTCATTCCTGTTTCTTCAAGCACTTGCCGGAACTGTCCATCGACAATGCAATGGGTTGGGAAATTATTGACTCCGCTAAATCCCATTTCTTTGACTTGCAAAAGCCAATGCCACATACGCCGACGCGGATCGGTTGCGTGCACACCGCAAATGACCGGAATTTCCTCGACGACCGGCAGAACTTCGTGCTCCCCGATTTCCATCGCAACTGCATTGGCATCTCCATAAGCCATGAGACCGCAAGTGGAACCATGCCCGCTCATGCGAAAGCGTCCTGAGTTATAGATGATAAGGAGATCCGCTCCTCCCTTTTCAATGAACTTGGCGCTGATACCGGTGCCTGCGCCCGCCGCGATAATGGGTTCTCCGCGGCGTAGTGTTCCTCGGAGCCGTTCAATGACTTCTTTACGGGTGTAAGGGTTTCCTTTTCCAGTCCAGGGATTTGGCATAATTGCAAATAGCGATTTTCGTTTTCAAAGGAAACTATCAACTGTTTCGATCTATAGCCATCTCGAAGAGTATGCCGAGCCCTGCTTGGTTCCCCGGAACGCAACGCTGATGAGTTATTTGCCTGAAATCAATGGAAAAACGCAATGGACAACCTACCGATTAAACCAGTAAAGTCTTGGCCTTTGATATGAAGAGCCCACTTACGATATTTCTTCTGGCCATATTGGCGCTGAGCGCGGTGCTCTCCGCATTTTTTTGCGCGCGGTACATATCGAGCACCCGCCAATTGCGCTTAATTCAAGGTCAAATGAACTTTATCAATAGCAGAACCACCTCGATAACGGCGCTGGCCAATGACGCTTTAGAATACAGTAAACGCAACTCTGCCATTGACCCCATTCTGGAAGCAACCGGTCTCAAACCTTCCAAGACATCGGTTCCGACTAACAAACCAGCCGCGAGGTAGTTATGGACAATCCTGATATCAAATCTCCCGAGATGGTCGATGAAAGCCAGTGGCAAGCGCAGCTTGAATCCTTGAACCACCTGGTCACCTCGGTTCTAATCCTTCTGGTAATCGTGAGCGGCACACTTTCGGTTTACCTCTTGCGGCAGTGGCAAATGGCGAGAAAAGATTTAGCGGCCATTCAGCCGGGAGCTCTCCAAATCATTGCTGACTACAACAAGGAGAGAGCGCCTCGCATGGATGCCTTTATCGACAAACTCAAAGACTATGGCCGCACACATTCGGATTTCGTCCCGATTCTGATCCGATACGGCATTGTTTCCAATGCCCCAGCGGTGGGCGGAGCGGTTCCTGGTTCTGCCATGCCGAAAAAATGATTCAATAGTTCCGTGTGCCTCCTGGTCAGGAAGACGCTTTTTCTGGCTGGAGCGCGGCCTCTAATCTCATTCCACAGGCAAAACAAAAGCAGGAATGAGGCGGGCAGGTTTTCCTGCACTGTGGACAATCCAGCTCCGCGGCGGAATGTCGCTGGTGAATAATCAAGTTGCGTATGTACGGAATCCAAGTGAAGGCGTAGGCGAGGATAAAAACCGAATCGCCATTGTGAAAAAGGCCGTAACTTAACAGCAAAAGTGAACCTACGAGACTGAGCCACCAAAAGATGACCGGGACTACAACGCGTTGAAGCTTTTCTGTGGCGTACCACTGAACGAAAAAGCGCGAGAAAAAGACTGCATTTCCGAGCCATCCCACCGCTTTCCAAACGCTCCACTGTACACCGAGAAATTTCCCATCGTAGATCAGTAAATTGTTGAGCCAGTCCATAAATGGCAAAGTACGGCATTAAGCGGCTACACCCAAGCTCAATCCCCCGATAACGAAGCGAAGCTAAGCGAAGCTAAGCGAGGCTAATGCCCTCGGCATCAAATTGCTCTTTCACTGCAAGGTTCATTTCCTGCAGTCCCGCCAGGTATTTCTCATAATCCGTTCCTTTCCACCAGTGAACGATCATTACATTCAAGTTTGCTCCGGAGAATTGGTTAAAACTAACGAGAGCTTGCTGGGTCATAGGATGGTTCCGGTAAATTTTTTCCAGGAGCGTAAGGGCGCGCTTGATTTTTTCACTTGGAAGTGAACGGGAGAGAGGCAAGTTCAATACGGTCTTAATGCTGGGCCTGCGGTTCATGTTCGTAATCGCTGCATTACCGATCATCTTATTGGGAATTGCCACCACGTGTCCCTCGGGGTTGCGCACACGAGTGCTTCGCAAACCGACGTCTTCGACAACTCCCTCGATGGCGTCCAGTTTGATTTGATCGCCAATACGGAACGGTTTGTCGGCGAACACCGCCACTGCGCCAAACAGATTTGCCAGAGTGTCCTGGGCGGCCAAACCTACCGCGAGCGCGCCGATCGAAAGGGAGGTCAGGGCCGCGGTGATGTTGACGCCGAGGTTTTGCGCGGCCACGAGCACGCCCAGAATGACAATGAAGGTGTTCAGCCCTTTGCGGAGCGCTGAGAAGAGTTGATCATTAAACTTTCTGTCCACTTCGTGAGCAGCGCGCGCTCGCCATAGATCCATCAGCAGATTAACAATCTTGATTGCCAGATAGGTCAATGACACAGCCACGATGAGAACGAAAGCTTTCGAGAGGTAAATCTCAACCCGTCCTGACCAATCGAAAACATTGAGTCCTACATTCAGGAACAGCATAAATGCGACCACCTTGATTGGCCCTTCAAGCACTTCAACCAGTACCTGATGCAGATTGGCCCCAGTTCGTTCGGCTATCCTTTTGAGCCAGACCCGCGCCACAAAATCCATTGCTTTTGAAACGTAAAACGCCAGCAGAATATAAATGAAGGAGGCTATATATTTCCAAAGCGGCTCTCCAAAAAGCTCGTTCTGGGCCAGAACCTTAATTCTGTCGAGTCCAAAAGTCAGGTAATGACCTCCCAACCGATCGTGACCCGCCAAGCCAGACGGATTGTTCGTGTTGGCAACTTGCGGTTTGTTGCTTCCACTTTGCGCTACGGCCCAAATACTGCCCGACGCCAGAATCAGAAGGGATATCATGACACTCCGAAAAACCGCCTCAAACTTTACCATCATAGCTGACAAAGTTTTGACATGGGGCAAAATTAATCCAGATTGATTTCGAGGCAAGCATGAAGCTTATTACGACTTATGGCGGGTTCTGACAAATTTCTGAAAGGCCAGCTTCTTTTAGACAGTGGTCAATTGCGGGGCTCTTTTTTTCAGCGGACAGTCGTGCTCATTTGTCAGCATGATCCGGAAGGTGCCTTTGGCCTCGTGCTCAATCGCAGCAGCGGCACGAATGTGGGTGAGGCAATCGTTGCGGATCTGCCTGATACACTGAAGGGTTGTCCTCTTTACCTCGGTGGGCCGGTGCAACCGACTGCTCTTAGTTTCCTTTTAAGCGATTCCTTTATTCCGGACGCAAATGTGATACCAGGTCTGAGCCTGGGTCATTCATTGGACAGCCTTATTGAACTGGGTGACTCGTTCTCTCCAACACAGAGAATCAAAATGTTTGCTGGCTATGCAGGGTGGAGCCCAGGCCAGTTGGAGGACGAAATGAAGCGCAAAGCCTGGCTGACGCACGCGGCTTCCCTCGAACTGATCTTCGATAGCCAGCCCGAGCAGTTATGGAAAAACATTCTGCGGCAAAAAGGATGGCAATATAAACTGCTGGCGCAAATGCCCGACGATCCATCCGTCAATTAAGCTCCAAAAATTTCGGCCTTTATTGAAACGACGGATAAGTCGAGAGTTCAACCCATTGCAACTGATATTTTTTTGGATCCAGGCGCGCCGACCTGGAAAGCTGGTCCATATCCGCCTGCATTGCCGGGCTGGGCCCGGAAGTTGAACGTCCGTCGATAAAGAGCAATTCACCCGGCATCGGCAGCATATCAGGAGAGCCGGAGTCGCCGCCTTTCCAAGTGTTGGCCTTGAACCCGTCGATTCCAGAGCTCATCTGACCCAGTTGTTCGCTGGCGAAAATGGGTCGAGGAGCGCCAGGAATTTCCGGGTATCTAGCAACAAGTTCCATCTGCGAAACGACGCGCAAAGGTTCTATCGTGGGAGGCAAATCCCGGCTTAAGAGCAAGATCGTGTAATCACGGCTGGAGGGAGAGTGTGTTCGAACAACATTGCGAAGAACTGTGGCTTCAACCACGGTGTTATTGGTGGCAACAAACCAGATTTTCTTCCCAGCGAAATTTTCATTGAAACCGTCCGGGCCCATTCCGTGCCCCCGCGCGTAAGCATGGCGGCGTGTCAATGCAGTCACGGCTACCTGGCCGATCCCGCTTTCGACCTGCCAACAAGGACTAAGAGCAGTCAGGCCTTTCATTCCCCAAGCCAGGGACTTGGGATTCCAGGTGACCAGCGGGGGATGCGCAGGCCAGTCAGTTGGATGGGTTCGGGTGGACCAGATAGTCATGTCTCGCCCATTGGTATGGGCCATGAAGTTTGTCCAAATCAGGTGATTTAGTGATCCCGGCAAATAATATTGAAATGTTTTGCGTTCCAGACCAACTGCATCTGACGGCCTTAGGGGTGGTGTAAATCGAATAAAAACTGCGGGACCGTTTGTAACCCAAGCGGGCGTTTGATCACTTGGTGTCGAGTTTGATGTCGAGTCCGCATAGGATATACGCGCCAGGCACACGAGGCTAAATACCAAGGTTAAATTCGAAAAACTCTTCATACTCTTCAGGGCTTACTGCAAGCATTAAACTCGCTTAGAAGTACTCCAGAATCAAAGTATTCCAATCCCGCTAAACAGCAATGGGTGCTTTAATTCCTGGATGTGGATCGTAAGCGAGCAAATCGAAATCCTGATAACTGAACGAATGAATGTTTTTGATGTCGGGGTTGAGCTTCATTTGAGGCAATGGCCGGGGCTCGCGGTTCAGTTGTAGTTTAGCTTGCTCGAGATGATTCGCGTAAAGGTGCAGATCGCCGAAGGTATGAACGAATACCCCAGGGGCGAGCTTGCACACCTGCGCCACCATCAAGGTCAACAATGCATAGGAAGCAATGTTGAACGGCACACCCAAAAACAAATCTGCGCTACGTTGATAAAGCTGGCAACTTAACTCGCCATCCTGAACGAAAAACTGAAATAGCGCGTGGCAGGGGGGCAAGGCCATTTGCTCGATCTCGCCGACGTTCCATGCGCTCACGATCAGGCGGCGGCTGTCCGGATTACTTTTGATTTGCTCGATTACCTGGTCGATTTGGTTGATCGAGCGACCCTCAACCGTTCGCCAATCGCACCATTGCGCTCCGTAAACACGACCGAGATTTCCCTCCGCATCGGCCCATTCGTCCCAGATGGTTACCTGATTTTCGTTCAAATACCTGACGTTAGTGTCCCCTTTTAAGAACCAGAGCAGTTCATAGATGATCGATTTGAGGTGGAGCTTTTTAGTGGTGAGCAGCGGGAATCCGTTTGCCAAAGGAAATCTCGTTTGGGCCCCAAAAATGGAGTAAGTCCCCGTGCCGGTGCGGTCCCGTTTATACTTTCCCTGATCAAGAACCAGACGGAGCAAATCAAGATATTGAACCATAATAATCCAAAAGTTAGACGGGTTTATTGAACCCCAGGCGCTCTGGAATTTCAATTCGTTTGCGCTTTGAGACTTTCCCGTGGTTGTGTCGTTGGGTTTTCAACCAGAGAGTTGTAATGCGGCACTTTTGTCAGCGCCCACTCCGTGGCAACTTCATCGAGAAAGACAACAATCAAGCTGCGAAGCTTGCGCTCTTGCCCCCGAACGAACCAGACGAACAGTGCCAGGGGTGACGCGAGTAATGGCCATACCCACCAGGCCGGGCGCTCTCCGATAAGTCCTGGAACCAACAAAGCGAGGCCGCACAATAGCCAAAAAATCACCCTGGCTTGCAATGACCAACGCGTTGTCAGGCGGCTGCGGATGAGTTGTCTGCCTGGTGGATGGTCCTCGGCAACTGTGGTAAGCTGCAAATGCGTCCAGTGGCTGCCATAAACCTCCATATCGTAGTCGCTCCAACCAATATCCGCCTTGTTCGGCCAGCCTTGTTTGTCCAGGCGGCGTTGAATGTCGGCAGCAAACTCGATTCGATCAATGCGGCGGGCCGCCCAATATTGGGTTTCTACCAGCGGTTGCCGGCCCTGTCGCAAGGCAATCGAATCCAAGCTTTCCTTCGTTGCCGTCGCTGGGATAGGCCGCGGAATCAGCCGTCCCTGGTAACGCGCCCATCCCCGGACGATTGGTTGCAGGAAAAAGAGCATAGCGACCAACGGGCGCGACCACTTATGCCGTTTGCTTTTCAGCAACTCAGCTTGTGCTCCCGCGGCTGCGCAGACGCTCAATGAAATTGCGAGGCTGGTGATTGCCAGAGGCAGCAGGAGGTGAAAAGTAAGCGACAGGATCCAAAGAGGCAGGGTAATGAGCAAATGGTACTCGAGGGTCGTGCAGAGCATGAGTGTCACCGCAGGAACAGAAGCATATAAAGATTGAAAGCCGGCACTGCCAAATAAGCCGCGATAAATGATCGGTGGCTGCACCAGAACTCCAAACTTCGAAGCCGTATAAATTCGACCGCGCCAAATGCTGCCTCCCAGCGAATTGAAATATTCCGGGTGTTTGCGAACCAGTAGCGCCTCAGCTTCACCGTAGCCGTATTGCTGTTTCAGGTACTCCCGGATGGTCGAGCGACGATAATGCCACACAAAGGCGGCCGGGCAGAAACCGATCTTCAGCCCTGCCTGCTGCAACCGCCAGCAGAGATCGACATCATCTCCCGCTCGACGAAAGATCGGGTCAAACCCTCCGCAGTCCACGAGCGCCCATTTATAAAAAGCCATGTTGCAACCAGGAATGTGTTCTGCCTGGCGGTCCGAAAGCATCACATGGGCGGGGCCCCCAGGAGAAACCATGACGGCGGCCGCTACGGGCGAATCTTCTGGCGGCAATAGATTAGGACCTCCAACGCCCGCATAGGGGCTCTGCGTGAGATTGCTGGCTATGTAATAGAGCCAATCCTGATCCGCGCGACAGTCCGCATCAGTGAAAGCCACCACTTCGCCAGTGGACGCTGCGATTCCGGTGTTGCGCGCGGTTGAGAGCCCCAGATTTCGCTCATGCCGAAAGTACCGGACCGTCGGGTGCATGGCGACAATCTGCGGCGTTGAATCGTTTGATCCATCATCCACGAGGATTACTTCGTAGTCAGGATAGTTGAGTTGCCCCAGGGATTCGAGACACGCTTTAAGAGTGCGCTCCGCATTGTAACTTGCCACGACAACCGAAATCCTGGGGGTTCGCTTCAGCGGAAAATAAGGAGCTGCCCAAAACATCCTTTGCACTGTTTCAAATGATTTCTTGGGTTTGCGCTCACGAGTTGTGAGCCCCATTTCCCAATCTTCTATTTGCCGCCCGTCGGTGTACCAATCATCGGTGAAACTATAGACCATTCCCCCCGCCAGCCCCTCGAGGTACAAATCCCGAATTTGCCATTCCAACAGTTGGCATTTTCGAGCTTCGCCTTCACGAAGGGAGTCGATCCCAATTTCGCCCAGCACGAGCGGTTTTGATTCGGCCATTAATTGCAAGCGGGCGAGGTAATTCCTGAAGGGCTGCTCGTTGTGGAGATAAAGATTGAAGCAAACGAAATCCACTCCCTGGGGGCGCAGAAACTCCGTCGGCGGGTAATTCGTGTAGGTGCACAGACAATGGCTGTCCACGCGCTTGGCCTCCTGAATCAGATCATCAATGAAATCAGCGACTGCGCGCGCGCCACTCCATCGAACAATGTCCGAGGATATTTCGTTAGCAATGCTGAAAGCGAAGATAGCCGGGTGCCGCGCGCCGCGATAAACAGCGCCCCGAACTGCGTCAATCGCACCTTTTCGATGCTGTTCCGAATCCAAAAAGCAAAGGTGTTTGTTCCAGGGAATATCGATCAACAACTTTAGGCCGGCATCTGCCGCAAGGTCCAGGAACCATTTGGCGGGCATGTGGTAAACCCGGACAACATTAACGCCCAACTGACGAATCTGGATTAGGTCCTGGGTCGTCTGTTCCACTGAGGCGAATGGTTGTCCGGCGGCATTGGGAGAAAAGGGGCCATAGGTCACTCCCTTGACGTAAAATTTCTTTTCGCCATTTCTGAAAAATTTGCCATCCACGCTTACGCGTGTGGCAGAAGAGGCCACCTTCACCATTGGGCTTAGACGGGGGTGTTACACCATTTAGTCATTCACTTGGTGGAATATCAAAGCACCACTCTTCGCGCAAGGGCTGGAAACACTCATAATGTTTCCGGAATAGCAGAGGGACAGGACACTTTCCGCTTTTTACTTGCCACTCCGTGCTTTCTCCACGCCTATTAGGGCATGCGAGCTGTTCCTCACACCCGCTCCTGTTTCGTTTGCGGCGAATCCAATCCGATCGGATTCAAACTGCGTCTCGAAACAGACGGACGCATTGTTCAAACCCGGTTCATGCCACGGTCGGAGCACACGGGCTTTAAACACGCCGTCCACGGCGGGTTGGTAAGCACTCTTTTGGACGAAATGATGGCCTGGGCTTGCGCGTTACAAACAAGACAGTTTGCCTATTGCGCGGAACTCACTGTGCGCTTTTTGCTTCCCGTTCGGCCCAATGTAGAAATCGTAGCTCGAGGGGAAGTCGTGGCAAATCGTCGTGACAAACTTTTCGAAGCCAAATCTGAAATTCAGGACTTGAACGGGACTCGTTTGGCCACCGCCAGGGGAAAGTATCTCCCGGTCGCTAAAGCCGAGGTTTTACGAATGGCAGACGATTTGGTTGGCGACCCTGGGTATTGGTTCGAGACAGGCAGCTAAGCATATCCGATGAAAATCATTACTGACGAACATTGCACCGAATACGAAAAAACGGGACATCCCGAGAGGCCCGCGCGAATCCATAAGACCGTTCAGAAACTGCGCAATCAAAAAGAAATACCGATCGTTTGGGACAAACCCGCTTCGTTTGCCTCTGATGTTCTACTCCGCGCACATACTCCTCAACATATCGAGCGCTTATCCCAACCAGGAGATTTCGATGCTGACACATCCTACTTTCCAGGAATTGAGGCTCGTGCTCGCGCCGCAGTTGGCGCAGGTTTGCAAGCCCTCAAATCCGCGCGGGCAGGGGATGCGGTATTCAGTTTGATGCGTCCTCCCGGGCATCACGCCACGCGCAATCGCGCAATGGGCTTTTGTTACCTCAGCAATATTGCCATTGCGGTTCTCGAGGCACAGGCCACCGGTGTAAAACGTGTAGCGGTGTACGATTTTGACGTCCACCATGGCAATGGAACTGAAGCGATCCTGCTGAATCATCCTGGCACCGCATTTTTCTCGATTCATCAGTACCCATGCTATCCGGGCACCGGTTCAAGGAATGTGGGCGAAAACTGTTTTAACTTCCCGGTGCCCCCGCACACTCCACGCGAGGAGTATCGAAAGAGCCTCGCCAGCGCTTTGGAACAGCTCGGCAAGTTCAAGCCCGACCTGGTGGCAGTGTCAGCCGGATTCGATGCTTACGCACGCGATCCTCTGGCCCAGGAAACCCTCGAAGCGGAGGATTACTATTGGCTCGGTCAGCAGATGCGCGGACTGGGTGTGCCAGTATTCAGCCTATTGGAAGGAGGATACAGCGATGATTTGCCAGAGCTAATTTTCGCGTATTTAAAGGGATTGGAACGCAAATAATTACCGGGAATTGCCTCAGTAACCTTCGGGAATGTGATTTCCTGGTGCTTTAATCAAATATTCTCTGCAATTGCAACCGGCGGCTGATAACTTAACTCCGTTTCCGGCGCCAAGGCGTCGGTATCCCTTGCCAGTACACGGTATTGGCGGATCTGAAATGAGAGTTCCTTCCCATCCTCGAGAGCTTGCTGGGCGTATTCCTCTTTGGTCATCCTGGCGCGCAAGATAAGCCCGCTGGCCAGCTCCAATTCAAGTCGCAACATGATTCCCAGAAAAAACGTCCGCCTAAGGACTGCCTGATAACGGTAGTGAGTCACATCCCCGGAAATCTGGACTGCGTACGGCCGAAAACCGATGCGGATTTTTTGTCCCTCAGGAAGGCTATCTGCGGGGAAATCCAGCTCACCCAATCTCGCTCTGCCGTTTTGGACTTGCAATTCGAGGACGTTCATGACGCCAATAAATCGCGCGACAAACTCGTTGGCTGGATGCTCGTAAACTTCACGCGGGGTGCCTACTTGCTCGAGCCTTCCCCTGGAAAAGATCACGATCCGATCGGCAAGTTCGAGAGCCTCCTCCTGATCGTGGGTCACAAAAATAGTAGTGACATTCAGTTCCTGATGCAAAGTCACCAGCCATTCACGCAGTTCCTGGCGAATCTTCGCGTCCACCGCTCCGAAGGGCTCATCCAGCAGAAGTACGGAGGGTTTTGGAGCCAAAGCGCGAGCGATGGCGACACGCTGCCGCTGCCCTCCAGAGAGTTGGTGCGGGTAACGCCGTTCCAGGTCCTCCAGGCCAAAAAGCGCTAGTAACTCTGCCACTCGCGCCTTCGCATCTTGCCTCTTCCATTTTTTAACCTTTAGCCCAAAGGCAATGTTCTTGAACACATTCATGCTCTTGAACAACGCGTAATTTTGAAAGACGAAACCGATGTTCCTTTCCTGCACGGACAAATCATTTACCCGCTGATCCCGAATGAAAAGGTCTCCATTGGTAGGCACTTCCAAACCGGCGATCATACGCAGGACCGTAGTTTTTCCTCCGCCACTGGGGCCAAGCAAAGCCATCAACTCTCCTTCACGGACTGAGAAAGTGACGTTGTTTACAGCCGCCACCTCACCGAACCGTTTGGTTACGTCTCGTAGTTCAATGCTCATGGAAGAGTGAAATCCGAAGGACGAGTGACGAAACCCGAAGTGGACCGAGATCCAATTTTAAGATCGAAGCCTCTTTCCAGCAAATCTTTGAATTTATCAGTAAATTTTTGCGCATTCCCGGTTTGTCATTCGTTTCCGTTTCGGAGTATTTTTAATACTTCACTGCTCGTTGGGCGATTTTGAACTCGCGCGCTTGTTTCCACTCAAAGAAGGTTTTGATGGCCAGTGTAAACAAAGCCAGCAGCGCCAGCAAGCTTGCGACCGCAAACGCAGCTTGCGCATTGTACTCCTGATAGAGTTTCTCGACGCGCAAAGGCATGGTTTCGGTTTGACCGGTAATGCCTCCGGACACGACCGAGACCGCCCCAAATTCCCCCATCGCTCGCGCATTGCAAAGCACGATGCCGTAGAGCAGTCCCCATTTGACCGAAGGCAGTGTGACATGCCAAAAGGTCTGCCAACCGCTGGCCCCCAAGGTAAGCGCTGCTTGTTCCTGTTCGGTCCCGGTTGCTTGCATTACAGGAATCAATTCGCGCGCAACGAATGGGAACGTTATGAAAACCGTAGCCAGGACAATCCCGGGAACTGCAAAAATGATCTTAATGTTATGTTCATCGAGTTTCGCGCCGAAAAAGCCGTGCAGTCCAAATAAAATAATGAACATCAGTCCCGCTACCACCGGGGATACAGAAAACGGCAGATCAATCAGGGTGATTAGAATGGATTTTCCACGGAACCTGAACTTTGCAATGGCCCATGCTGCAGCCAATCCAAACAGCACATTCAAGGGAACTGCTATTCCCGCTACAATTAAAGTCAACCGAATTGCTGCCCAGGAATCCGGATGCGTCAAAGCGCTCCAATAAAAGCTCCATCCCTTGGAAAGAGCCTGAACAAACACATTGAACAGTGGCAGGAGCAAAAAGATAAGGCAAAAAATTAACGCGATGGTGACCAGCGTCCATTTGATGAACGGCGATTCTTCAGTCCCGCGCTGCGATTTTTTTAGCGCTTCGCCTGTTTGGGGGGAAAGGGTCGATGCCATGCGGTCTGAGGATCAATGTTCAAAACGGCTCGACCATTGTTCGAGCAGATTTATCGCGGCGAGAAGCATGAACGAAAAAACCAACAGTACCACCGCCAATGCGACGGCCCCCGCGTAATCGAACTCCGCCAATCGCATCACGATAAGATATGGAGCAATTTCCGTTTCATACGGCTTATTCCCCGAAATAAATATAATCGAGCCGTATTCTCCAATGGCGCGTGCGAAAGCCAGGGCAAAGCCGGTTATAACGGATGGCGCCAGCGATGGAGCAATCACACGAACAAAAGTACGCAATCGTCCTGCGCCCAAAGTCGCCGCCACCTCTTCCACTTCGCGTTCGAGGTTTTGAAGCACGGGCTGCAGTGTGCGCACCACGAACGGCAGCCCGACGAATGTTAACGCTATAACCACTCCGAGTCTGCTGTACGCGCCTTCTATCCCAAGAGGAACGAGAAAACGGCCCAACCAGCCAGTAGGAGCAAACAAGTCCGCCAGTGTTAGACCTGCCACCGCCGTGGGCAGCGCAAATGGAAAATCCACTATCGCGTCTATCCATCGTCTCCCGGGAAATTCGTAGCGCACGAGAACCCAGGCGAGCAATGTTCCAAAAACCGCATTGGCCACCGCAGCAATGAGTGAGGCTCCAATGGTAAGCCGATACGAAGCCAGGGCACGGTCGGATGTTGCAAGTCGCCAGAAATCTGCCCAGGTAATCTCTGAGGCCCGAATAATCAGCGCTGCAAATGGAATGAGGACAAGCCCGCTCAGGTACAATACCGTAAAACCCATTGTCAGGTTAAAGCCGGGCAAGGCGCTGAATCGCTTTTGGGTCATCAATCAGGAACGTTCTACAGGGTAGTTAGGATATCGTGAGGTTGAAAGAAACAAAATCAGTGGCCTATGCAACAGAAGCTCAGTTTCGACATTAAGCAATGCTGTGCCAGGTGCTCTTAGCGATTTGCCCGTTGAATTTGATCAAAGACTCCACCATCGCTGAAATGAGTTTTCTGTGCCTTTTGCCAACCCCCAAATACTTCATCGATGGTAAATAGTTTTAGTTCGGGAAATGTTTTTGAATATTTTTGAAATACTGCTTCCGAGCGCGGCCTGTAATAATGCTTCGCGGCGATCTCCTGACCCTCGGGAGTGTAAAGGTATTTAAGATATTCTTCAGCCACTGTTCGCGTGCCGTGTCGATTCACTACCTTATCGACCCATGCAACAGGCGGTTCGGCAAGTATGCTGATGGAAGGTGTCACCATTTCAAAATCATTTTTGCCCAGTTCTTTGATTGACAATATCGCTTCGTTTTCCCACGCGATTAGCACGTCGCCAATGCCGCTCCGAACGAACGTGGTTGTGGCCGCGCGCGCTCCTGTATCCTGCACCTTGACGTGTTTGAATAATGCTGCCACGAACTCCCGCGCCTTGGTTTCGTCATTATTATTCTTCTTCAGCGCATACCCCCATGCCGCCAAATAATTCCAGCGTGCCCCACCAGAAGTTTTGGGGTTGGGGGTTACAATGGTGACACCGGGTTTTACCAGATCGTCCCATTCCTTAATCCCTTTGGGGTTTCCTTTTCTTACTAAAAACAGAACCGTCGAAGTATAGGGTGAGCTATTGTTCGGCAACCGCTTTTGCCAATCTGTCGGCAACAACTTTCCTTTCTCGGCGATCGCGTCGATGTCATATCCGAGAGCGAGCGTTACCACGTCGGCTTGCAATCCATCAATGACCGAGCGAGCCTGTTTTCCCGAGCCCCCATGCGATTGGTTGATCGTTACTTTATCTCCCGTTTTTGCTCCCCAATATTTGGTGAAAGCCTGGTTAAAATCCTGGTACAACTCCCGCGTTGGATCGTAGGACACGTTTAGGAGTTTGAGCTCCTTGGCCGTTGCTATCCCCAGGCTGATCGCCGCGATTACCGCTGCACCAAAAATCCGTTTCATAGCTGAAGTTGAGGCTAATTTAATGAATTTCATATGTCACTTATTGAGATGCAACCTAGAATGCCAATTGTATTCGGGTAAAAAATACGTTTTCGTCTTGTCGTGTTACTGCTGCCGGCGCAGTGCTGCCAGAACCGCCACCGCCGCTGAAATCGGTATGTGAAAAACTGGTTTTGACCAGGATATTGCGATTCAGAAACCAATTGAGCCCGACGGAGAATGCGTGGGCAGAACTGGCCGAAGTTCCTGGATTGGAAAAGAGAGGAAAAGCATCGTTATCCACATCCAACTCGGCGTAACGTGCCACCAGTTGGAAAGCGCCCCAATCTCCCTGGTTTGGTTTGAAAGGCCGCAGTGGAATCAGAGTTTTATAGGTAGCGTCTTCCCCCGTTAACACCCAGGAACCGGTGATCTCCCATGCCCGATTATCGAGGCTCGCCGACGCGAACGGCCCTGTGACGGAGCGGCTAACTTTTTGATTTGAGATGATGTATTCCGCCAGGAACCCGAATGGACCCCAATAGTAATAGGCTTGCGGAGACAATCTCCAATGCTCGCCACTCGCTGTCACGACGGCATTACTGCCAGGGTTATAGGCAAAGAATTGCTGTTGTCCATCCGTGACAAACCCCGGCAACGTTCCACCAGTGCTCGCGGGCAAACCGGTGGCACTGTTGCCTTGCATATTTTCATAGCTACCGGCCACGCCAAACCCAACGCCTTGCAAAGCCTGGTTCGCTGTTGCCTTGAATGGTTGAAAGAACAACCTCCCTTCAAAAGCTTTATTGTCGTCAAAATCGAAGTTGCTCGAGTTGCGACCGTCGCCTATCCCGTTGAAGATACCTGCGTCATAGCTGATAGCACTTTCAAAGAGCTCGCCATGCAAATCTATGCCCAGGTCCCGATTGGGAACCAGCGCAGTCACCAACGAGCGTTCGTTGAAAAATGTGTCACGGTCCGCCATCAATTGTTCCAAGCCAATAGGGGACTTGAATTTTCCAGCTCGCAATTGCAGTGCTGGATTATAGCGATAGTTCACGTATGCATCAAAGATTTGCGGACTCGAGCCAGCAAAATCCGGCACAAAGAGAAAGTCAAAATCCCGATAAACAGTGCCCTCGAGAACGGGCCGCGCGCGGCGCAACAAAATACTGTCGTTACCCGCAATGCCGCCATCATCGAGGAACGTGCGGGAATCGACCTGCAAAACACCTTTTAACCCAATGGCAAAGTTCCTGTCCGCCGAAGCAAATGAAAAACCTTCCGCGCCTAATTTGATGTGAGGCGCTTCCTTGGCTTTGGCTTCCGCGGCTTCAATTTCCAGTTCACGATTCCTCTCCAGGATCTTTACTTTCTGATCGAGAGCCTCGATGCGCTGTTTGGACGGTGTATCAATGCCGGGTGTTTCCGCCGGTTTGCCTGCTTCCAGGCTTTTCACTTTTTTTTCCAAATCGTCGATTCGCTTCTGGAGTTGTTTGATAATCTCCAGGGTATTAGCATCCTGGGCTTCACCGGTTGAAATGCTGGATTGCAAAACAAGGATGATAACTGCTCCAAACAGCCAATAAGAATTCATTGTTTTTTGCCTTTCTTTTGCTCGATATAGACAGAGATAATTTTCTGATTTCCAGCAATATTAATCTTAATCTACAGTATGTCAATAGAGATTTGAATGATCCATAATTTACTAAGCCTTTGGAGGTTAAGTATATTTAATTGTATTTGTCACATAGTTCGCTGTACATTCCTTCCATGAAATTGTCCCTCAAAGGCGAATATGCTTTACGGGCTCTGCTTGTCCTGGGAATACGTTACAACGAACCTTTGGTTCGGATACAACGCATTGCTACCGAGCAAAATATTCCCAAACGCTTTTTAGAACAAATCTTGAATGATTTAAAGTCCGCTCGCCTGGTTGAAAGTAAACGCGGTGTGGCGGGGGGCTACCGGCTGGCAAGGCGGCCTGAAGCGATCTCACTTGCGGAAGTCGTGCGCCATGTCGAAGGTGCTCTGGCGCCGGTGAGTTGCGTCAGCGAGCGCTTTTATGAAAAGTGTTCCTGTCCAGATGAACTGCGTTGTCCGATTCGCAGCGTGATGAAAGAAATCCGCCAGGCCATTGTTGAAATCGCGGAGCGTGTCACGGTGGCTGATCTTTGTGAGCGATCCCGCAAACTTCAACAGGAGCCTGTTTCTGAAATCGATTTTGCGATTTGATGTCCGACGAGCCGCTGGGATAGACTCAGCTCGCATGCATTCCAAAGATTGCCAACTTCTGACGGCGCCTGCTCTAGGGTATCTCCTCCTCGCGACTTTTTCTGCATTTGCTCAGCAGGATTTCAGCAAAGTGCAAATCAAGGCGACCAAAGTGTCCGGTTCGGTTTACGTGCTGGAAGGCTCAGGAGGCAATATAGGTGTCTCAGTCGGTGAGGATGGAATTGTGATCGTGGACGACCAGTTTGCACCGCTGGCTGGAAGAATCCGTGAAGCTTTGAAAAGCATCAGCGATAAGCCAATCCGTTTTGTTCTGAACACCCATTTCCATGGAGATCACTCCGGTGGGAACATTGAGTTTAGCAAGGAGGCGACCATCATTGCGCACGAGAACGTCCGCAAACGTCTGGCAGAGGGAACTTCCGTGGTGGGCAGAGAAGTTAAGCCGGCGGAAAGGGAAGCACTGCCAATTATTACCTTCAATGATCGCGCGACTGTTCATCTGAACGGGGAAGACATCCGTGCCATCCATTTTCCTCACGGCCACACGGATGGTGATAGTGTGATCCTATTCCCGAAATCCAATGTCGTTCACATGGGCGACGATTTTGTGACTTATGGATTCCCGTTTGTGGATGTGCATAATGGCGGATCCGTTAGCGGCATGATCGCCGGGTGCGAAAAAGTTCTATCCATGACCTCGGCTGAGACGAAGTTTATTCCCGGGCATGGCCCCATTTCCACGCCGGCTGATCTGCGCAAATACGTGGACATGCTGAAAGAAACGCGAGCTTCGGTCAAAGACGCGTTGGCGAAAGGAAAATCGGTGGAGCAAATGAAAAAGGACAATTTGTTGGCCAAATTCGAGGAGCTTAGCAAAGGCTTCATTAAAGCCGACGACTGGATTGATGTTCTTCACGCTGACCTTTCTTCTATCACGAAATGAAACTTCCCCTGGATCCTTCCCCCATCTTACAAACTGCTTTTGGCTTTTGGAACTCGAAGGTGCTTTTGACGGCCGTGGAAATTGGTCTTTTCACCCGGCTTGGAAACCGCCGTCTGACTGGTGCCCAAGTCGGTGAGGAACTTGGTTTGCATTCACGTGCCAACCCGGATTTCTTTGATGCGCTAACCGCCATGAAGTTCCTCGAACGCGAAGGTTCAGGTCCCGCGGCGCTGTACTTCAATACCCCCGAAGGCCTACTTTACCTGGACGAAAAAAGTCCGCGGTATATCGGCGGCATTCTCACTATGCTCAACGTGAGATTGTTTAAGTACTGGAACGATCTGCCGGAGGCCCTTCGCACGGGTCAACCGCAGAACGAAGTGAAACATGGTGAGAAAGGCATTTTTGAAGCGCTCTACAAGCACCCAATTAAACTGGAAATATTTTTGAATGCCATGACCGGATTGTCCCGGCTCAACTTCGAGGCTTTTGCCGAAAAATTTGATTTCTCCCCTTATAAAACTCTTTGCGACATTGGCGGAGCAACCGGGTTGCTTTGTATGGAGGCAGCTAAAAGAAATTCCCACTTGAAATGCATCTCATGGGACCTTCCTGCGGTTCAACCTGTTGCTCGGAAACACATTGCTGCCGCGGGTCTCAGCGACCGGGTTACAACCGCCTCCGGCGATTTTTTCAAAGACTCGCTCCCCAAATCGGACGTTATCGTCATGGGCATGATTCTTCATGACTGGAACCTCGAGAAGAAAAAGCATTTGATTCGGGCCGCCTACGAAGCTTTGCCTCCTGGCGGCGCTTTTGTGACTATTGAAGCACTCATTGATGATGAACGCCGCCAAAATGTTTTTGGCCTGCATATGTCATTAAACATGCTGATCGAGTTTGGCGACGCTTTTGACTATTCAGGAGCCGATTTTAAAGGATGGTGTGCCGAAGCGGGGTTCAAGCGTTTCGAAGTCCTCCACCTCTTTGGCCCCTCCAGCGCTGCAGTTGCCTATCGATAAGTCCGTCTAAAAAACGTCATTTCCCCGGTTCTCAGCAGCAAGTCCGCTTTCACGAGGATGACCGATAATCAGACCTCCCTCAGTAGCACCGGCGGGTTTCCATACAAGCCCACCTGGGCTGGGGTGAAGGCGTAGTTGAACACCGCCAATTCCGAGCCTTCAGTCGGGTTAAAGTTTGACAAGCCATTGATTATTTTTGAGCAGGAGTCTGGGTGCTTTGAGATTGTGAGGGAGTGGAATAGATCCGATTTCCCGCCACCCCGTTTGTACGGCTTGTAGGAGTTACCGAAACAGGTTTCAATACCAGAGCGTTATGAACTTCAGCTACTCCGGCGGTTTGAGAGGCGATCTCTTCAGCACGCTGCTTTTGTTGCTCGGTATTCACAAAACCGCTTAATGCTACCATGCCTGCAAAGGTTTTTACGTCTACCCCATAGAATTTATAAACAGGTTCCTCGTCGAGACCTTTCCGGACTTGTGAAGTAATGTTTTTATCATCCAGTCGGCGACCTTCGCTGCGTTCATCATGCGAAGTGGTTGAGCAAGCTGGTATGCCTAAAATGATCAGACCGGTGAGTGCCATTGCGGCAGTCCAACTAATTTGACGTTTCATAGTGAGAATCCTTTCACAAGGACAGTTGCTTAATAGCGGAGGCAGGAACAATAGGGTATAAGCCCCTTTTCAATGGAGTTGTGTCCCCGATAAGGGCAGCTTGGTAGTCTTCCTGTCAACGGAAGTAACCCGCTCCGCTCCGAAGTGGTTGTCAGAGAGGCTTTGATATCAAGCTTGCAAATTAGAGCCTCGATGCCTTAACAATCCAAAGGAAATGAATTCAATGAAAACAACAAAGAACATCCAACAACGCCTCTTTAACATCTTGATCGGAGCTAGCCTTGCGCTTTCAGCCCTCGCTCAAGAAAACAAAACAACGCGGCCGTCCAACGCGCGGATGGTAGAGCAAGTGGTAAGTTTGACCGCAAAAGTGGAAGCGGTTGACGTGAGCAAACGCGAGTTGACTCTCAAAGGTCCTCTCGGCAATGTCGCCACATTCATCGTGAGCGACCGCGTTAAACGCCTGAATGAAATTAAACCCGGAGACGAAGTCACAGTCGATTACTATCTGGGAGTGACGGCCGAGCTGCGCCCTCCGACACCCGAAGAAGCAAAGGAACCGTTGGTGGTACTAGAGGAGAAGGCGCGAGCTGGAAGCGCAATTCCTCCGGCAGCCGGCGGGATACGCGTGGTTCGAGTAGTTGCTACTGTGGAAGGATTGGATCGTCCTTCACAGACCGCGACATTGAAGGGACCAAGGGGCAGGTATTTGACCGTGCGCGTGGCGGATCCCAGCATCCTGGAGAAGCCGCGCCTGGGCGATACAGTGGTGGTTACCTGCGCTGAAGCGATGGCCGTCTCGGTCGAGAAGGTTAAACCCAAGCACTGAATAGGGACAAATCGGGAAAAAGCAAAATCGAAACCTCAATGAATTCCGTTGCCGCCTCGATTACGGCTGGTTACACAAACGAATAAAAATTAACTTTTTCCGGGCTGGCAAAGGAACGGCGAGTTAGTATAACCTATGCCGGTCATGCCTCGGAACCTTCAGGCTGCGGATTGGCTCGATCCCCTTTGCGGGGATGCGCGATTTCATGCGTCCCATCCTCTTCTCCGTCTTCGTTCTCGTCGGTTTGTGAACAGATGCGATTTGTCGGTTCGACTGCCTCTCACTCAATTTTTTTCGTTGAACTTGAATTCAGAGCTCAGAGCTCGATAAGACAAACAATGAAGTAGATACTGACTAATGAAAACGACTGATGAAATCTCCCCGAAGAAGTCCGCGGGGTTGGACATCTGCGCTTTAATTGAGGAACACAAGGGCCGTAATTACGAGCTCCATTCCCAGCATATTAACCCTTCCAACTGCCGGACGTTGAAAGCCATCGGGTTCGACCGTTGTTACGTTCATGCCGAAGGGCCCTACCTCTGGGATAGCGAGGGCACGAAGTACTTGGACTTTCTTTCTGGATACGGTGTCTTTGGCCTCGGACGGAATCATCCGGACGTTCGCCGCGTGATGATCGACTTTCTTAACGCGGATTATCCAAGTCTGGTGAAGATGGAAGCCCCGCTGTTGTCCGGATTGCTCGCGGAAGAATTGAAAAAGCGAATGCCCAACGAGCTCGATAGGGTTTTCTTCGCAAACTCTGGCGCCGAAGGGATCGAAACTGCCATCAAGTACGCCCGTTGCGCTACTGGCAAACCCGCGATTATCCATTGTGAAAAGGCGTTCCATGGTCTCACGTATGGCGCTCTTTCGCTTAACGGTGACGAAAGTTTCCGGGAGGGGTTCGCTCCTTTTTTGACCGATTGCCGGTCTGTTGCTTTCAACGAGCTCGGCGCGTTGGAAGCGGAATTGCGCAAGAGGGATGTCGCTGCCTTCATCGTAGAGCCTGTTCAGGGCAAAGGCGTAAACATTCCGTCACCCGGCTATTTGCGGGAGGCGGCTGCTTTATGTCACAAGTATGGAGCACTATTTATTGCGGATGAAGTGCAATCGGGAATGGGCCGCACAGGCCGGTTTCTCGCCCTCGAACACGATGGAGCGGTAGACCCGGACATGGTGGTATTGTCGAAGGCCCTCTCCGGGGGTTACATGCCGATTGCAGCGGTGCTGTGCCGAAAATGGATTCACGAAAAAGTATTCTCGAGCATGCAAAGGTCTGTCGTGCATTCATCGACTTTCAGCCAGGGTAGCCTGGCGATGGCAGCGGGCCTGGCTGCCCTCGATGTGCTGGATCGGTACGATCTGATCACCAAAGCCCGTGATCTGGGAAACCGCATAGGGGAAGGGCTGCACTCGATGCTCTCACGGTTCGAATTCCTCAAGGAAGTCCGTTGGCGCGGGTTGATGATGGGAATTGAATTCGGCCCGCCGCATTCGCTCGGATTGAAGACAGCGTGGGCCTTGATGCATAAACTGGACAAAAGCCTCTTCCCCCAGGCAGCCATCATTCCGCTGCTCGATAAACATCACATTCTAACACAGGTCGCTGGACATCATACGGATGTCATTAAATTGCTGCCTCCATTAGTCATCAGCGCCGAGGATGCAGAATGGTTTTTGAGCGCATTTGAGGATGTCCTCGAGCAGATGCATCGTTTTCCTGGACCTGCCTGGGACGTGATTACCGACATTGGCCGAATGGCCGTTACTGCGCGGGCGAGGTAACAATTCGATTTTTAAACACCTTTTTCCGCGGGGACGAAAAAGCGACACAAACCAACATGTATGAGGCCGAGGAAGATCAGCAACAAGCCGTTCGAAACCACAGCAGCCACGATAGGGCTGTCGGGGAAGCTTTCAATTGCGATCAAAAGGGCCAGAGCAATATTTCGGTTCGCGGTTCCCAGCCCGATTACCAGCCGTTGAGCGCGAGCTGGACCGCTCAGGGCGTATCCCGCAATAAACGAAAGTTCGCTTGTTAATGCCATAGCGAGGAGAGATTTCCAGCCAACCAATCGAATTCTTTGAAATTCCACCAGAGTAACGTAAATAAGCGCAACCGCCCCAGTTGTTTCAGCCACGATTTCGATTGGTTTGAGCAAGCGACGAGCCAGAGCTGGGACACGATGACGTACGGCAACGCCAACCGCCAGGGGCAGGGTGATGGTCGAAACGAGAACAAAAAATATGGCAGAAACATTGAATCGCAGTGACCCTGTTTCAGGCCAGAATTTCAAGCTGTATTGGCACACCAACGGCGTGAGGAAAGCCGAGACGAATGGAAACAGCGCTGTCAAAGCGCTTGCCAGGGCCAGATCGCCTTTGGCCATCCGGACAAAAGTCGGAACGACCGGCGCAAAGGGAGCCGCCGCAAGCAGGGCGATGCCGGCTGCGGCATCAGTCGAAAGCTGGAATAGTCGTGAAAACGTGAACGCGAGAGCCGGTGTCAGAACGAAATTGACCGGAAGAATCCAACCGAGGCGGTTTTGGTGAAGCGAACTGCGAACCTCTGCCCAGGTTACCCTCAAGCCGGAGGCGAACAGAAGGCAACCGAGGGTTGCGATTGTCAATACCCGGATCACCGATTCTGCTCCCGAAATCATCAGGTTGCTATTTAGGGCGAAAATGTATTTTAACTACAGACTATTTTTTAAAGCGCAACGACTGTCATTGTTCCAGCAGCCCTTCCGAGTGCGGCGCTGGGCGTACGTGATCCTGTTCACGGCGCTTTTTCTTGTTTTTCTTTCCCTGGTAGTTCTGGGCCGCGCGCTGGACCACCTTTTCTTTCCTGGTTTCCGAAACCAGAAAGTGATTGAGCCGGTGTTCATCATTGCGCCGCCTCGCAGCGGGACAACACTGGTGCAGAATCTACTCAGCCTTGATGAAAAGCGCTTCGTTCACCTGAAAATGTATCAAACCATTTTTCCGTCGATTTGCTACCAGCGTCTCATCCAGGCAGGAATATGGCTTGACCGCAGCCTGGGCTCGCCCGTCGGCCATTTCATGGGGTGGTGCGAAAAAAAATGGTTTGGCGGCTGGGATGATCTTCACAAACTGCGTCTTAATCAACCGGAAGAAGACGATGCGCTGTTCCTTTACGCATTCGAATCAGAGGCCATTTTTATGCTTTTTCCATTTGTGGAAGAACTGTGGCAGGCTGGGTTTCCCGATGCGCTTCCGAAGGAGGATCGTCGCCGACTGATGAAGTATTACCGCAGCTGCCTGCAGCGACATCTTTATGCAAATGGCCCGAACCAAACCCTGCTTTCCAAAGCTACTCAATCTTCCGGAACGCTTGAATCTCTGCGGGAGGAGTTTCCCGACGGCAAATTTATTACCATCGTTCGCCATCCGTACCGTTCCGTCGCTTCCCACGTGAGTCTCTTTGTGCCGGTTTGGCAAGCTCACTCCCCTGAAATCACGCCGGACGGTCCCGTGGCCCGGGCGTACGCCAAACTTGCGGTTGAATGGTACAAACATCTGTACGCATTTCGCCTCCAGGTCGATCCGAGTCGCTACCGCTGCATAGATTATAGGGATTTGGTTCGCGATCCGGCTGAGACCATTGGTAAACTTTACGAACACTTTCAATGGCCGATGACGGACGCGATGTGCGCCAGACTAGAGGGGGCTACGGAAAGGCAGCGCGACTTTAAAAGCAAACACGAATATACCCTCGCTCAGTTCGGCCTTTCTCGGGAATGGATTCAACAGGAACTCGGAGAAGTTCTGGACGCCTATGGGTTGGACCGCGAAGCGGTTGAGAACGCTTGAAAATAACAGGATGAACAGAAATCATTAAGGCTGAACTACATAGTCCACCGGTGAAGCAATATTAGCAGAAAAAATGAATTTGTTCGGGGAAACGGCACCAGCATTGAAGGTCAAGAAACTTGCTCTAATCGAGGCGTTGTTGCTATTTGCCCTCGCGCTTACGCTGACATCTTGCACCTCAATTCATTCGAGCACAAATCCATACGTAGGCGCTCCGCATCCACCGCCAACTGACCCCGCTAGTGTGGAAATCTTACGCCAAGAACCGTCTCGTCCCCATGACCGGCTTGGAGAGATTATTGTCGATGCCTCGATCGATCCTGCCCCACCTGTACAGAAGGTCGAGGAAAGGCTGCGAAAGGAGGCTGCAAAGATTGGCGCGGATGCAACCGTTGTGGTGTATGACCGCATCCAACCCATCGGGGTTTATGTCACTGGCGGCTATTGGACGCGCACCGCGAGCACGATTACCGGCCGCAAACTTGTCGGCGTGGCAATCAAGTACCGCTGACCTGGGTGACCCCTTTGTTTGATTGCTTTCAGTAGGGTGGCAAATACACTCCGCGAATGGAAGGCGGAATGCACCGCCCCCGCAATGTCGGATGGGCACGAGCAGCGGCTTTATTGTATGGTGATTGGGGCACCAGCAAGGCTTACGTCATTGGGTTGGCATTTCTGGCTGCGGGGTTCGCTTCTTTTCCTATCATTCTTGCGGTTTGCGCCCTGACGGGCCTGGTCGGTTATAATTACATCATCATCTGCAAGCATTTCCCGGATGGCGGGGGCGTCTATTCCTCGGCCCGCGAGCAAAGCAGGGTTTTGGCAGTGCTTGGGGCTCTTCTCCTCCTTGCGGATTTCATCGTGACGGCTGCGATGAGTTGTTGGGATGCCATGAGTTATTTCGGGTTCTCTCGCGAGCACGTACGTTTGGCGACTATCGGTTTTATCCTGCTCATTGGGCTCATTAACTTCTTCGGCCCGAAGCATTCTGGCAGTGTGGCAATCTCATTGGCCATTCCAATGGTGTTGGTCATTCTGGCTATTATCGCGTTTAGCGTGCCTCACTTGACTGTGACCCATCTCGAGCCACTGCACACTAGCTTTCGTCGCAATTGGGTGGCATTCGCGGATGTCATCCTGGCGCTGAGCGGTGTCGAAGCTATTGCAAATCTGACCGGGGTCATGAAATTGGACCCCAAAGCGAGCCCGGATTCGCCCAATGTGGCAGTCACCGCCCGCAAAGCCATTTTACCTGTGGCCATCGAGGTAGTTTTTGGTACGGCGCTTCTGGGTTGGGCCATGCTTTCACTTCCACAGTACATGACCGACAAGATCGTCGATCGTTACGAGGACATGTTGCGTTTTCTCGGGGAACAGTACGGGACGTTAGCTTTTGGACCTCAATTCGGACAAGGCTTCGGTCTGATCGTTGGTGTGGTTGTGGGCTTGTTGCTTCTGAGCGCGGTCAACACGGCCATTGGAGCCATGATTGGATTGATTTACATGCTGGCTCGAGACCGCGAGATGCCGCGGCCATTCGCTCGGCTGAACTCGCATGGTGTGCCCTGGTTGCCACTCGTAGCCGCAATAGTTCTGCCGATGATATTGGTGATGTTGGCTGAAAATCTGGATTCTCTCGCGGATATGTACGCCATTGGCGTCGTTGGAGCCATAACCGTGAACCTGGGATCGGCATGTTTCAACAAGCGTTTAAAATTAAAGTGGCACGAACGCGGCGTCATGGCTTTGACCTTCGCGGTGTTGTTTGCGGTCGAGATCACCATTGCAAAGTCAAAACCCGCCGCGCTTTTCTTCGCCACCTGTGTCCTGGGCATTGGCTTTGGCTTGCGCTGGTTTGCCATGAAACGCGCAGGTTTGGAAACCGTCACGTTAACCCGCGAAATGGCGGTCGTCATAAAGCCAGAACGGCTCGCTGAGTTGCGTCCGAATGTCTCCGCTGGGCAATCGATTCTGGTGGCTGCGCGCGGCTTCACGCCCGTCCTGCGATATGCCCTCGAGGAAGCGAGGCTGCGGCAAGGGATGTTGTACGTCTTATATGTCAAGGAATTGGCCGTCAGCCTCCCAGGGCCTCTGGCAAATCCCGAGCGACCTCGTTGGCAGGATGATCGCCAGGCTGCTGCCATTATGAATGGCATGCTGGAATTGGCCGAAGGAGCCGGTGTTCGCGTGCTTCCTGTTTACGCGGTCAGTGAAGATCCAGCCGCTACTATCCTCGACTTAGCTGCGACATTGGGTGTGGACATTCTTATGCTAGGTGCTCCTCATCGGCGAACTCTTGTCACGTTGCTCAAGGGTAATGTCGTAACCGAGGTGGCAGATAAGCTCCCCGAGAATATCCAACTTGTGATTCACGGTTGATGGAAGTTTGAGACTTACAGAGCCGCTTTTAGCGCTCTCTGTTCACAACCGTTTTCTGTTCAAAAAAAGCCGCGCTGAGCAAATTAAACCATTCAAACGGAGATCTAGTTCTGGCGAATTCGTCAAAACCACAGGTTTAATGCGGTTTTCAGAATCCAGCAGCTTGGCATTGGGGCTGCTTAGTATGTTTCACCAAACTCTTTTGGTTTCCCTACGTTCGGAAATCGTGGCCATCATTCCACTGAGATTGGCGCCTGAGAACTGACAATCGAAACCCGATGAAAAAAATCGAAGCCATAATCAAACCATTCAAATTGGAAGAAGTAAAAGATGCCCTGGCCGAAGTAGGTATCGAAGGCATGACCGTTAGCGAGGTCAAAGGATTTGGCCGCCAAAAAGGACATACAGAAATATACCGTGGAAGTGAATATACGGTGGATTTCCTGCCAAAGATCAAGCTTGAGATCGTAGTGAGCGACGGACAGCTCGATAACGCGGTAGCCGCCATTGTCAAATCAGCCAAGACCGGAAAAATTGGGGACGGAAAAGTGTTCGTATCTGACGTGGAAGAAGCGATTCGCATCCGAACCGAGGAGAAAGGAGAGCAGGCAGTTTAAGAGAAATACAACCGGAGACAACCCACACCGCATGAAGAGACTTCTCATTTACTGTGCTTTGTTTGCAACGTTGATGTTGGGAACACCCATCGCTCGAGCTGCGGATGCAGCATCGACGAACGTTCCTGTTCCTACGCTCGAGCAACGAGTCGCGGGCATCGAGGCCTATCTGGCCAACAGCGACCCTGCCGCCCCACTCAAAGACAAGGACGGTAAGATTCCTGAGAATCTTACGACCCCATCTGTTGGAAAAGCGGGCCCTGGAGCCAATGCCTGGCAAATGACATCAGCTGCTTTGGTGCTTTTCATGACCTTGCCTGGGTTAGCTCTTTTTTATGGCGGCCTCGTGCGCCGGAAAAATGTTCTTTCCGTTATGGCCCAGTGCCTGTTCATCGCGGGCATGGTGACGATTATTTGGTACGTTTGTGGGTATAGCCTGGTCTTTCATAACGGAGGTAAATTTCTGGGTAATTTCGGTTTTGCTTTCCTGAATGGCGTCGATTCCAGTCCTAATACGGATTATTCGTACTGGGTTTCGCACAATGTGTTTGCCATGTATCAATTGATGTTCGCCATCATCACACCGGCCCTCATCATTGGAGCAATTGCAGAACGCATGAAATTTTCCGCGATCTGCTTGTTCATGACCCTCTGGATGTTCGTCGTCTATTTTCCTCAAGCCCATATGATCTGGGGAATTGATGGGTTCATGAATGGTGTTTGGAATAAGGATGCCGGAATCAAAGCGATTGATTTTGCCGGCGGTACTGTCGTGCACATGACCTCCGGTTGGTCGGCCCTGATCCTCTGTATCATTTTAGGAAAGCGCATTGGTTTCGGCAAAGAACCAATGCCGCCTCATAGCATGGTCTTGTGCATGGTAGGGACCGGAATGTTGTGGGTGGGTTGGTACGGTTTTAACGCGGGAAGCGCTGTTGCTGCCGATGGCATTGCCGCCAACGCTTTCACCACCACGACTTTAGCGACTGCCGTCGCTTCTTTCGTATGGCCCCTGGCCGAGTGGATCACACGAGGCAAACCCAGCGTGCTTGGTTTTTGTTCCGGCGCGGTCGCTGGCCTGGTTGTGATCACTCCGGCTTGCGGTTTTGTGACGCCAAAAGGCGCGATGGCCATCGGCGTGGTTGCGGGCCTGGTTCCCTGGTTCTTCTGTTTTAAAGTCAAGGGATGGTTTGGTTATGATGATGCGCTGGATACCTTTGGTGTCCACGCAGTCGGGGGAACTCTCGGAGCGTTGCTGACCGGGATGCTCGCTCGAACAGGGGTAAATGGAAACCTCAGCACCTATCTGGACAAGTATGTAACCGGTTCGAAATTTCAACCTTTGGTATGGGAGCAAATCAAAGCAATCGGGATGACCTTGGTTTTGGCTGTTGTCGGCACCACACTCATTGCCTACCTTGTCAAAGCTGTTATTGGATTGCGTCCTTCCGAGGAAGTTGAGACTGCCGGTCTGGATCTCAACGAACACGGCGAAGAAGGTTACCACGCCGAAGGACGACTTTAATTCTCGAACCACATCTCACGGCAAACGCTGCGAGAAAGTGGCTGCCTGATAAACCGTAAAACTGAACCATAGCACACATGAGTACACCTAAGAGCGTATTAGAATTAGCAAAAAAAACCGGGGCCAAAATGGTCGACATCAAATTTGTCGATACGTTCGGCACCTGGCAGCATTTCAGCATGCCCATTGCCGAACTGAGCGAAGAATCCTTCGCGGAAGGGCTCGGCTTTGACGGCTCCAGCATTCGCGGCTGGAAGAGCATCGAAGCCTCGGACATGCTGGCAATGCCCGACCCCAAAACTGCCTTCATCGATCCGTTCATGGCAGTACCGACCTTATCGTTGACCTGCACCATTTCCGAGACCGGCACTCTTGAGCCTTATGTCCGCGACCCGCGAGGCATTGCCCAGCGCGCCGAAAAATTCCTGGCGAGCACCGGAATCGCCGATTCAGCAGTGTTCGGCCCTGAGGCGGAATTTTTTATCTTCGACAACGTTCAGTTCGATCATCGGCCGAACGGGACCTTTTACTCGGTGGATTCTTCGGAAGGCATTTGGAACACCGGTAAAGATGAAATGCCCAACCTCGGATACAAGATTCGTCATAAGGAAGGCTATTTCCCCGTGGCGCCGGCGGACACGCAACAGGATATCCGCACCGAGATGGTGTTGCTCATGGAACAATTGGGAGTCAAAATCGAACGACAACACCATGAAGTAGCCACTGCGGGCCAAGCTGAAATCGATTACCGCTTCGATACCCTGGTCCGGAGCGCAGACGCCATGATGGTTTATCGCTATGTCGTTAAGAACGTCGCTCGCAGAAATGGCAAGACGGCGACCTTCATGCCCAAACCGCTCTTCGGCGACAATGGCAGCGGTATGCATACTCACCAAAGTTTGTGGAAAAAGGGCAAGCCGCTGTTTGCAGGCAACGAATACGCCGGCCTGAGCAAGATGGCACTGAACTATATCGGCGGCTTGTTGAAACATGCTCACGCCTTGTGCGCCTTTTGCAGCCCGACGACTAACAGCTACAAACGCCTTGTGCCCGGTTATGAGGCGCCGGTCAATCTCGCTTACAGCTCGCGCAATAGAAGCGCGGCAATCCGCATTCCGACCTATAGCGAAAATCCGAAAGCCAAACGCGTTGAATATCGCCCGCCGGATCCTGCGGCTAACCCATACGTTGCCTTTGCCGCCATGCTCATGGCGGGTCTGGATGGTATCCAAAACAAAATTGATCCAGGCGAACCCATGGACAAGAACCTCTATGAGTTGCCGCCAGAGGAAATGGCCAAAGTACCGCAGGTGCCAGGAAGTCTCGGAGAAGCCATCACGGCGCTCGAGAACGATCACGAATTCCTGCTCAAAGGCGACGTGTTCACCGAAGATTTTCTCGAAGTATGGACCTCGACCAAGCGCAAAGAGCATGATGCTCTTCGGCTTCGTCCCCATCCATACGAGTTTTTCCTCTACTACGACGTGTAGAAGAGGTGCTCGAGGGTGAACGGAATACGGCGCGGACTGGGGTCCGCGCCGTTTTTTGTTTTGGACTGGCGGCCGTACGGCGCCCTTTTGGCTTCAGGCGTCCGGCATTTGAGCTTTCTTTTTCTCTTTCGCTATTCACAATTTGCGATTTGAGCTCCCGCAAAAAGGCACAGCTACTGGCAACCACGTTTCTCCCGTCCACGCGCCTGTTTGTTTGGAATTGAACTTCCCTGCTATTTGCCTATAACCAAGCGGTGCCGGAGACCTTTGCGACGCCGATTGATGCCATTACGCGCTATTGCGCGGTTTACGGGCATCCCATCAAGCACTCCGCCTCACCGGCCATGCAGAATGCCGGTATTGCCGCTCTGGGACTGAACTGGCGTTATCTGGCATTCGATGTTCATCCCAGCCAGTTGAAGACAGCCCTGGAAGGCGCCAGGGCGGCACGGTTTGTCGGGATCAATCTTACAGTCCCTCACAAACTGTTGGCGATGGACTTCGTGGACGTGTTGGATGATTCCGCCAAGGTTTGGGGTGCTGTGAATACAGTCCGTTTTGAGGGACGAAATGAGCAGAATCAGTGGCAACCGATCGGGGAATTTATCGATGTCCCTGATGAGGTGAGATCCCAGGGGTTCAACACGGATGCGGAGGCTATTGCTCAGGCTTTGGAGGAGGATTTGAAAGTTCATTTCCGCGGAGCGAGTGTTTTGATCCTGGGCGCAGGCGGGGCAGGGCGTACTGCTGCATTAAAAATCGCTTCCAGGAATATTGCTCAGTTGTTCCTCTTCAATCGCACCGAAAGCAAAGCGCAATCTGTTCGCGATGAAATAACTCAACGTTACCCAGCTGTTAAGGTAACGATAGGATATCCTGCCGGTGAAGTAGATTTAGTGTTAAATGCTACGTCATTGGGCCTCAAACCTGCTGATCCATTGCCGTTTAATAAAGCAAAATTCTCACTTTCGAGAGCAAAAGCTGTTTATGATATGATTTATCGGCCTGCGGAAACAACGCTGCTCCAAATGGCCAGGTCTGTTGGCTGCAAAACTGCCAATGGATTGGGCATGTTGCTTTACCAGGGCGCAAAGGCTTTGGAACTGTGGACCGGCCAAACCCCGCCGATAGAGGTAATGCGCCGCGCACTCGAACAAGAGGTGCGTAAGTGAGAAAATCCGAAATCCGAAGTCCGAAACCCGAGATGTCAACCGAGGCAGCATTCGATGCCGGCCTGACCCGATCTCCCGTAGCGCAGGCGTCCTCGCCTGCGAGTTCCCGTGGCGTCCCGCCACGAAGACCAACACCGGGCGGGACGCCCGGCAAACTCGCAGGCGAGGACGCCTGCGCTACGCTTACCAAGCGCGGCATTCGTCATTCGTCATTCGTCATTGCGTAGCCATGCTTTCTCCCATCTTCGAAACACAGTACTGGGCTGGTGTGCCGTTTCACTTTTGGTCTGTCATGTTCTTTGTGTTGGGATGCATTGTGGGAAGCTTTCTTAATGTTTGCATTCACCGGATGCCGCTCGGGCAGAGCATCGTTTCTCCACCTTCGCATTGTCCGCACTGCAAGTATTCAATCCCCTGGTTTCTCAATATTCCGCTGGTCACATGGTTATCGTTGCGCGGCAAATGCAAGAATTGCGGCGCGCCTATATCCATGAGGTATTTTCTCGTCGAGTTGCTGACTGGCGTGGCATTTCTGTCCTGCTGGCTGGCGTTCGGACGGCAATCCGCGCTGATCGCACTGGTATATGCAGTTTTTTTGGCCGGCCTTATTGTAGCGACGTTCATCGACTTTGAGCATTTCATTATTCCGGACGAAATCACCATCGGGGGAATGGTGGTGGGATTCTTATGTTCGTTTCTGCTGCCCTCTTTGCACCATGAAAGTTCGGTGACTGGTGGTATGAAACAAAGCCTGCTCGGGATTGGAGTGGGGGCAGGGGTGATTTACGCCATTCTACGCTTGGGAAAAGTTCTTTTCGGTCGGCAAAAGCTGGCATTAGGAACAGATACAAAAATCGTTTTTGGCGAAACCTCATTGCAGTTGCCGGACCGGGATATTCTCTACGAAGAAATCTTTTATCGCCCCTCGGATGCCATAGCTCTTCAGGCTCGGACTGTTGAGTTAGTGGATCGCTGTTACAAGGATGTAGCGGTGCGCTTGTCATCTTCCCGGCTGCAAATCGGCGAGGAAAGACTGAATCCGGAAGAGGTTCCGTATCTGGAGGCTGTCAGTCAGGAAATCGTTCTCCCCCGCGAAGCGATGGGTCTGGGGGATGTTAAATTTATGGGCGCGATCGGGGCATTTCTAGGCTGGCAATCGGTTATCTTTTCGCTGGTTGTAAGCTCCTTCATCGGAGCGATGGTTGGCCTTGCTCTCGTATTGAGCGGCAAACGCGCCCTTTCTTCGAGGCTCCCATATGGGCCTTATATTGCGATAGCTGCTGCCATTTGGATTTTCTTCGGCCAGGACCTGCTGGGCTGGTATGTAGGCATTATCAACCGGATGATTGGGCGGTGAGGTGGCAAGCTGCGCAATGACGAATCATGCTGCGCAATGACGAATTACGAATGGCAGAATGAATCAAAGAAATCCCAAGCCCAAAATCCCAAAAGCGCCCTAGGCTGAATTCCACATTCGTCATTGGACCTTGGGCATTCGTCATTTCACTCGCACTGTGCCTTATGGCGTAGAGCATGATCGATCAGCACCAGGGCAGTCATGGCTTCAACCATCGGCACGGCACGCGGCAGCACGCAGGGATCATGCCGGCCTCGAGCTTTGAGCGTGGTATTCTTGAAGCGAACATCAACCGTTTGCTGTTCGTGCATTACCGTGGCAACGGGTTTGAATGCTACGCGAAAGTAAATGGTCTGGCCGTTCGAAATTCCACCCTGAATGCCTCCTGAGCGATTGGAAGTGGTATGCACGTTCCCAGCCTCCGCGCGGAAAGGGTCGTTGTGCTCGGTGCCAGTCAAGTGAATCCCGCCAAAACCCGAACCGATATCGAACCCTTTTGATGCGGGCAAACTTAACATGGCCTTGGCGAGATCTGCTTCCAATCGATCAAATACTGGTTCGCCCCATCCGACCGGCACGCCTCGGGCCACGCCTCCAACAATTCCCCCGACTGTGTCGCCAGCTTTTCTCACGTTTTCGATCAATTGAATCATGCTTTCGGCGGTATTTGGATCAGGGCATCGGACGATATTGGATTCAATCTCCTTCGCTTTGACTTTTTCCGGATCGATTTGAGCAATGATTTTCTGCACCTGTTGAACGTACGCCAGAACTTCGACTCGATAGCGTTGCTTCAGTATTTTTTTGGCAATCGCTCCAGCCGCTACTCGCCCAATTGTCTCCCGAGCGCTGGTGCGACCGCCGCCTTGCCAATTTCGAATACCGAACTTGGCCTGGTAAGTGTAATCAGCGTGGGAGGGACGGAATTTAGTGGCCATCTCAGTGTAGGCTTCCGGTCGCGCATCCTCGTTCCTGACCCACATACAAATCGGTGTTCCCAACGTTTTGCCCTCGAAAGTTCCTGAAAGAATCTGGACCTTGTCCAGCTCTTTGCGTGGAGAGACGATCTTCGACTGTCCAGGGCGACGACGGTCCAGATCCGGCTGGATATCCTCTTCCGTCAGCTCAATACGCGGAGGGCAGCCATCGACAACAACACCAACTCCTCCACCATGGGACTCACCCCATGTGGTGATGCGGAAAAGCTGGCCAAATGTGTTTCCCATGCAATCAAGGTGCAAAAAAAGGAAGATCCGGTCAAATCAGGAAGGGAACAGACGATTTCATTGTCTTGGCGTCCTTGTAAAAAATACGACAATCTTCGTTTCGTGGAAGCCGCTCGGAACAAAGGGCAGGTTAGCATGTCAAGCGCCCAGCCCGATAACAGATCGTCAGCCTCGATAAGGCTGGGTGATGTTTCCTGGGAAAGGATGATTCAAGCTGTGAAAAAAGTTCGCGAGCGGTTGCGCCGTGCCGCAGGCGCTCTGGAATCGGAAGGGTGCCTTACGCGGTAGCCGGAGGCAATGCTGTGGCAGCCTGGGTTTCGCGCGTGGACGAAGCCGCGGTGCGCAACACTCAGGCTGTTGACATTCTCCTCCGGCCCTCGGATCTCTCAGCAGCCAAAGCGGCACTCGCGAAAGCCGGTTTTATTTACGGCCACGCAAAGGGACTGGATATGTTCCTGGATGGACCGGGTGCCAAGGCACGAGATTCAGTCCACGTTGTTTTTGCAACAGAAAAGGTCAAGTCCGATTCGTTGGTTCCCACTCCGGATGTCAGTGAATCTGAAGCCACGCAAAGTTTTCGTTTGGTGACCTTAGACGCTCTTGTGCGGATGAAATTAACTGGTTTCCGCGACAAAGATCGCACTCACCTTCGCGATCTGATTGAGGTTGGGCTTGTGGATTCGAGTTGGCTCGAACGGTTGCCTTTAGAACTCTCGATACGCTTGAAAAACCTGCTCGATACCCCTAAGGGATAGAGATTCGCTAGACTGCGGCGCCCAACAAATCACCCCCAAGATGAGGGTGCCAGGCGTGGGCTTGGTCTTTTGTGATAGCTTGGATTGACTTCCGCATTTGTTCCAGGATCGGCACGGAGCCGCGTTCATAAACATCGCCTTGCAGCAACTGAGTAATTTGCACCCGGCTATCGGTTCGGGAAATCATATCGAAGAAAAGTTGAGGCAGTTGATAATACATAAGGATGAACTCGCGCCAGATATTCACGCCGGCTCGGAGCGTGCGTTCATATTCCGCGAAAGCGGCT
>Ga0163163_10000052_pt1 | contig 127851 bp, 101 predicted proteins | sample S65metaG_FD_119766 | JGI IMG/M metagenome (GOLD analysis project Ga0163163, IMG submission 119766) | Switchgrass rhizosphere microbial communities from Kellogg Biological Station, Michigan, USA - S6-5 metaG | ecosystem: Host-associated > Plants > Roots > Rhizosphere > Soil | place: USA...
CCCCGTCGCATCGCCCCACAATTTTTGCGCACCCGACGCGGTGTTGATGTTGGTGAGCAGGCCTGCCAAAAGCGTGCCCGTAATGAGACAATATTGCAGGTTTTTCATAAAATCTTTTAAGAACTACAGTTCGGACTTGGGTTGATAATCCAGGTTCGGAGTTTGGTGTGGATGGATTCGGAGCGGTTCGTTGACGGGATGCATGACGCTCGGTCTTTTGTCATTGATTAAGGATTGTTCTTAATTGCGCTATTCCGGTGTGATCAATAGCAGCAGCTTCAACCGCAAGCCTTATCACAACATGCCATGTCAATGATCTTGGTTCATTCGAGCCCTTGCACGTTTTTAGTGATCTTGATTACATTACACGCAAACCTAAAGATTTGTCACGTTGGTATGCGTCAAAGTCTATGCGAAAAGCGACATATGCATTCCCAAATTCCAAGTGCGCTTTCACGCCATTGCGGCGCCGGAGACCGGAGTCTTCCCTGGCACGCCGTGATGCCTGGATGCGCCAACTCGAACCGGCTCACCCGTTTTCCCAATTGTTTTTCTCGGGGAATTTTCAAGGCAGTCACTCACTTGCGACGTAATTACGCTGAAGACATCTCTGTCCGCCAACTGGCAAGTTGGCGGGCCTGTCAGCGCGACAATTAGAACGGAAATTTCACGCTTCGTTCGGGGTTCGGCCGTTGGAGTTCGGGATCAAGACGCGGTTAATTGCCGTCTGCCGGAAACTGCGCGATACGGACGATGATATGTCCAACATCGCGTTTAGCTGCGGTTTTGGAGACCAAAACATTTTGGGCCGGCATTTTCGCCGCTACTTTGGCATGACCCCCAGCGCGTTTCGCGCGTGGGAGTGCTGATGATTATCTATGTCGTGCTTGTTGGTTCACAGAAATCCAACGCTGACAGAAACTTTTTTAATCCGCGCGCAGGCGATTTAGTTTGGAAGAGAAAACCTGAAGAAGGAAACTCTGCTTGCTTTGCGGAGGTGACAACCATGCGATCAAGATTGGCTCCGGCAAAGCATAGGGAGGTAATCTTAGGAGCGGGAAAGGGAATCGATGTGATTACCGCGCCGCCAGGATCGTGCCGAGTTATCGAAGCACCGTCCCAACGGGCCGACCAGATACATCCTTCAGCATCTACCGCCAATCCATCAGGGATGCCTTCACCAGGACTTGCCCTGTAAAATAGTCTGCGATCTCCAAGCTCACCGGTGCTTCGGTCATAATCGAATTGGAAGATTTGACGAGTCGTTGAACAGGTCCAGTAGAAAGTGCTCGTGTCGAGCGAGAATCCCATCCCATTGGAACACCCGGTTCCAGAGAATAACTTTGTTAGAGTCCCGCATTGGTCCAGTCGGTACAGTCCGCCGCTCTGGTCGGTTTTGCCGATCGTGCCGGCGAAAACGCGGCCTTCAGGATCGGCAATGACATCATTAAAACGAGCCATTCCGCCGTCGGCCACCTTTTGCTGAATGGAAAGGATTCCGTTGCGCCGGAGCAGTGCAATGTCATCTATGCGAAAGAGCAATAATGCGCCGTCCTGCTGGAGCGTGAATCCTCCAACAGTCGGTCCTTCGTAAATGAGCCGGTGCAAGCCGCTGTTCAGATCAAGGCTGTACATTTTCCCGGCGGTGATGTCGGTCCAATAGACGCAACTGCGCTCGGCATCCCACAAAGGGTTCTCAGCCAATTCACAAGCAAAGTCCGTTACGGGCAGAATTGGCTGGATCAACGGCTCAACCATGTTTGAATTGATCATTCACTCGAGAACAGTAATTGAGCGGCGCGAGACGTCTTTTCGGTCACTAGTTCGAGACCACCGGATTCAAAGGGAGTTTGCCAAACCTGGTACAGGTCGTAATTGAAGAGTTCGCGAGGAGGCAAATAGCCGATGGAACCATTGGTAATGTTCATAACGGCGACGGGGCATGGGGCCAGCAGTTTGCGAAGATCAATCTGGAACTTCGAATAGGGTTCGTTCGGTTGGCCAATCAGCAGCGAATCTCCCAATCGCCAAATCCATACCCCGAAGCGCGCGTTCTTACCATCCCCCACTATTTTCCGCACAGATCTCTGTCGCCACAATCTTTCTTTCAGGACATGATCCGTGCAATTCTGCAAACGCTGTTCGATCTCCGTCACTGAGGGGAGGTCTTTCAACGGTAATTCCATCTCCATCATTTCGGAAAGCAGAACAAATGACGGTTCCTGTGGTTTCCGAGTCCAAATTGCCAGAGGAGCGCCGGATTCGACCACCCCCGAAAACTCCAGCCGGGTTTCGGCGGGAAGCATAGCTTCCAAAGCTGATAGCACCGCATACCCAAGCCGGCGACCGTGAGTTTCGGCGATCTCGAGTTCGCCTACATACTGCTCTGCCGGCGATAGTTCTCCCGAGGCGCCTTGCAGAAAGAGACACGGCGCGGAGGTTTGGTGCTCGACGGTTTGGCGCATCGCTCCGATGTAATCCGGAGAGAGTCGCGTGTTTTGCCAGGCGAGCGTCGTGGGATGGCAGGCATAATTGACTATTACAGCCAGGACTTTGTGTGTTTCGTCCGTTACACGGCCTACCAGAAGTGTATCATCGGCCGGAATGTCCGGATTGTATCCCACGATATATCTGTTGGCCTTTGGATCCGGCAAATCGCGGCATGTGGCTAATGAGCATTTGTCGTAACGCCACGACAGGAAGCTGCGCCGGGCTCGACTTAGAGCGGTTTCGACAGCTCGGATGATGGACTTGCGGACCTGTTTAAGGTAGGGAGCGATCAGGTCTCCACCCCTGTTGGCCGCGTTTTCGGTGGAGAGACTAGGCCCAGAATGAGTATGGGTTAGGCAAACCATTAATTGTGAAGGCTGCAAAGACAGGCCATCCAGGATGCCCTGGCGAAATTCCTTTTCGTCGTCACTTTTCCACCAGCCGAGGTCCGCGCTGATCAGCACGAGAGGTGAATCATCGGCCGATTTTTGAAACGTGAGACAGGTGAGTGTCAATGGGCGATGGATGCCATCGGCCACATCATGTTTCGCCGCCCCCCAGCTTCGGGAGTAGATACTGACCGGCGGAGTAATATCTTCGCGGGCGACACCGATCAAGCCGCAGAATGGCCTGACATTGGGGATGGAAGGGGGTGGGCGCATCATCCTATGAGTGAATTGCCGCCATCCATCACTACAGTTGACCCGGTCATGTTTTTGTTGTCCGGATGGCATAGATGCGCTGCCTGCCACGCAACTTCCTGCGGACTGATCAATTTTTTCAGCGGGATTTTGGTCAACACTTGTTCGCGCAGTTTTGGATTTTGGTCCTGAACCTGCCGGCTGAGGCCAGCGTTGACGGTACCCGGCGCGAGTTCATTGACGAGAATTCCATTCGGCGCCAGCTCGAGCGCCAGGCAACGGCAGAGCATGCGCAAACCTGCCTTGGAAACGCAGTAAACAGGGATGTGCGTATGAACATGATCGGCGGCCCAGCTTCCAATAAACAGCACCTTGCCGGGTTTCCTGCGCGCAACCAAACGTTCTGTCGCAGCCTTTGCAAGGTGGAAAGCACCGTCCAAATTCACTCGCAATTCGCGCGCCCATTGTTCCGCCGTGAGCTGATGGATGGAGGCCAGAGTGACCGTGGCGGCATTGGGAATAATGATGTCAGGGAGCCCGATTTCTTTCTCAACGGTTTCGACCCACGAGCAAACTGCCTCGTACTGGCTCACGTCCACCTTCGTGTAGTGCCAGCGTATTCTCTGCCGCGTCATTTTTTTCAACCACGGCGTCATGGTCGGGGAGTCACGCAAATCTCCAAGTGCGATGGACGCGCCTAATGATCCAAATTCCCAGGCCAACGCGCGGCCAATGTCGCCAAGGCCTCCGCTGATAATGACCGTCTGCTTGTGGAAAGGTTGCTTCACCAGTCGCCCACGCTCCCATCCTGATAGAAAGTACGTTGCAACACCTCCTGCTCAAAAGGGTGCTTGCGAACTTCTGCCTCGTTAATTTCGATCCCCAACCCGGGGCGATTCCCCGGGCGGACGGTTCGCCCCTTCTTCTCGACGGTAAAACTTTCAGTAACCACATCTGACCGCCAGGGCACGTCCTCATGAACGCTTTCACAGATAATATACGCAGGAGTGGCAAATCCGAATTCCAGCGACGCGGCGGTGCTCACCGGGCCTTGCGGATTATGCGGCGCGACCGCTACGCGATAGGCTTCCGCCAGCGCGGCGATTCGGCGCGCCTCGCTCAGTCCGCCACAATGCGTCAGGTCAGGCTGAATCACACTCGCGGCCCGTTGCTCCAATAAGTCTCGGAAAGCGTGAATACCCACCAAACGTTCACCGGTGGCGATAGGTGTTTTTACCCCTTGTTGGATGCGCGCAATGTCCTGATAGGTTTCCGGCCAGCAAGGTTCTTCCAGAAAATATAAACCATACGGTTCGAGCGCCTCGGCAAACATCATTCCCATCCTTGGGCTCGGGCGCGCGTGGCAATCCACCATGATGTCGATCTTCTCACCAGCAGCATCGCGCATTGCTTTGACGCACGCTTCGGCATAGCGAATCGGTTGCAACCCTTCCAAAGGCATAGTCGAAGGCACAGCCATGGATTTGAACGCCGTGAAACCATCATCCACCGCTTGCGCAGCTAATTCACCGAACCGCTTGGCATCTTGTGTTTGGTAAAAATCCTCCATTTTTCCTCCGCCGAGGTGACAGTAGAGACGCACATAATCGCGCACCGGCCCGCCCCAAAGCTTATGACAAGGCACACGATGAATTTTTCCGAGAATATCCCACAAGGCAATGTCGATGCCGCTGATAGCCGTCCCGCGAACGATTCCATTGCCATGCCAGAAATGCTGGCGGTACATCATCTGCCAGAGATATTCGATTCGGGTGGGATCTTCCCCGACCAACAACTGGGAAATATCTTCAATGGCGCCGATGACCGCCCGGGTATGCCATTCCAGTGTGGCTTCGCCCCAGCCCCAAAGCCCCGGCTGATCGGTGACCACTTTGACAAAAATCCAGTTGCGCATGCGGGCGTGGCAGACCAGCGCCTGAATCGAAGTAATTTTCATTTAGGTGGCTCATGCGGACTGTCGCGAAAACACGCGCGCAGCAGGAACGCCGTTGGCCTTGCCTAAAACTTCGTGGCATACGGCCTCGGTTTTAGTGAGGGTTTGCTCGATGTCAGCCAACGAATGAGCGTAAGAGATGCTGCCTTGTTTGATCGGCAAAGGGAAATTAAAAATGTCCCGCTGAATGAGGGAAAGACGGTAAGCCTTATCCAGGGAAAAATTATGATTTACCGCGATATCATGATAATCGCGCGGAGCATGGTCCATGAAATAAACGCAGAAAGCAGAACTTTCCCGCGCAATACTGACGGGCAACTCGAACCCTTTGAAAATACTTTTCAAGCCATCCTCAAGCATTTGGCCCAGCCGTCCGACGTGTTGGTAAACGGCGAATTGTGGAGACGCCAGCTTCTTGAGCGTCGCGATGGCAGCAGCAGTGGTGAGCGGATGCGCGTTGAACGTGCCGGCAATCAGAACACGCTTGGATTTGTCCGGATGGACAAAATAATCCATGTAACCACTTTTGCCGGCAACAACGCCCATAGGATAGCCATTGGCAACGGCTTTGCCGAAGGTGGACAGATCGGGAACCACATTGCAAATGCTCTGGTAGCCGCCAAGGGCATGTCGGAAACCAGTCTTCACCTCGTCAAAGATCAGCAAAGTGCCGTATTCGTCGCACAGACGGCGAAGGCCTTGCAAATAACCGCCCATCGGTTTCACAATGCCAATATTCTGTAAAATGGGTTCGAGAAGGATACAGGCCACCTGGTATTTGCCGAGCACCGCGGCAACCGAATCGAGATCGTTGAAGTTGACAATGTGAACCAGAGATTTGTGCGCGTCTGGAATCCCGGCTGACAAAGAGTCGAATGGATACTCGCCGGGACTGACCCGCGGGCCGACAACTTCCAAATCACTCATCACATTGCCGGCGACATCATTATGCCAGCCATTATAGCCGCCCTGCATTATAATAATATGGTCGCGGCCAGTTGCGGCGCGCGCGATGCGAATGGCATGATAGGTGGCCTCGGAACCCGTATTGGTGAGTTGAAGTTTCTCGACGGTTGGAACGCACTGGCAAAAAAGCTCGGCCAGTTCGCCTTCCAACTCGTTTGCGCCTGCGCCCATGAGAACGCGTTGGTCGGTCAGTGTCTGCCGAACCGCCTCGTCAACGTCGGGATCGTTGTGTCCCAAAAAGGTCGCCGAGAAACCTGCCTGGTAATCGATGTACTCGTTGCCGTCAACGTCCCAAACCCGGCTGCCTTTGCCTTTGGCAAAGGAAATGTTCGGCTCGGCTTTGCGGTTCAAGGAGACGACGCCTCCAGGAATCCACTGCTCGTTCCTCTGCAAAATCGCGTGGGCTTTAGGCCATTGGGTCATAACAATCGTTTTGTGCTCTTTCGACAGTAACGAGTCGATTCTCGGGATTCTCGGTGAGAACCAGCCCTCGAAAAAGATATTTTTGCGGGGCGGTATGGCTGTGCAACTGGAATCCAATCGGCGCGGCAAACAAATCTTCGCGTTGCTCGAGATAGTCGATGACGAGATGACCGTTGTTCACCATCCGAATTCGATTTCCGATAATGAGCAGCTCAATTCGATTCCAATTACCGAGCTTTTCAGAGGGATGCCGCCACATCATGCTCTGCGGTTGTCGCGGCGGGTAAACGCGATTGCGTCTGTGGGTATCCCAGATTCCCCAATCGCCGCAGAACATTAGCAATAATCCTTTGAAGCCATACGCTTCCTCCTGGTCTGAAATGCGCTCGCCAAGAATTGCTACCCCCGAATGCATCGTGGGTGCGCAGCCTGCGGACTTTGTTTGCTTCACTTCAAACAAAAGACGAAAGTTCCGGTATGCCTTTTTTGTGAACAGGTACGTGCTGACCGACACGGGGCCGGTGTTAAAGCCGCAGATACAATTCTCTGCAGCGACCCAATGTTTCCCAAGGTGCCCATGCCAGCCGGAAAGATCGCGCCCGTTGTAAAGCCTGGTGGGCGATTCCGATTCGGGAATAGCCACTCTCCCCGCCCAGTCAATTGCTGGACCAGCGGAAGCGGGAGTTGAAGCGGTCATGATCGTGAGTTTTAGAATACCCCTAGAGAGTCGGCCAACAATCAGCAAAAGAGAGTAAATACTGTGGTATTCTCATAAAGTCCCCCAGAATCATTGATACTTTTGTCCTAATCACTGCAATTATTTGAGATTAAATTGCGGAACGCGCATCCGCTCGCCGCCCTTTAACGCGGATGACCCCTCAGTGGCTTGTGGATTTTTCCGAGGAGACCCGGTTCATCGAGCATCTGGTTAATCTCTTTAGTGAGTTAATGAGTGGTTCTGGATACTGTTTGGAAACACCTGAAACTTTACCATTTGTTTACCGATTTGACCGGATTTTTTGGGCGCAAAAATAGTTTTTGGGTTCGATTAGCTTCGGATCGGTGGGAGAAAGTTGAAAAACCACAGAAGCACGGAGCCACAGAACTTGAAGCCAATAGACTGAACCGCAGAGGCGCGAAGAACGCGGAGAAAGGAATAGTTGGGGTTGCCCCGATTTGACGGACACAGATTGAGAGGTTCATGGGTTAGATGTTTTTGGATTCGAAGTCAGGTGAACAATAGTCATGCGCGCCCGTGAAGCCGTTTGCGATTATAGAATGTCTCCGCGTAATCGAAGAGAGCTGCGGCAGCATCGTTGGGCGTCTGGAATCGGGAGCGGAAGACCAATTAGTTAGGCTAGGATTTCCTTGATTGGCTTGCCGTGATCGATTTCCAGGCGCTTGCGACCGGGAACTTCCAGCTTGTAAGAGTCGAGTCCCAACTGGTGCAGTACGGTGGCGTGGATGTCAGTGACGTAATGCCGGTTCTCAATGGCGTGGAAGCCCAGTTCGTCCGTGGCACCGTTGATCACACCTCCCTTGACGCCCCCGCCGGCCAGCCACGCACAAAAGCCCTGCGGATGATGATCGCGCCCCGTGTCCTGTGCGCCGGGTGAGCGGCCAAACTCCGTTCCCCAGACGACCAGCGTTTCGTCCAATAACCCGCGCCGTTTGAGGTCTTTTAGCAGTCCGGCAATCGGCTGGTCCACTTGCGCGGAGAGTTTGGAATGGTTGGATTTGATTTCCGAGTGGGCGTCCCATTCGCCGCCGCCGCCGCCGCCGTGAAATATTTGCACGAATCGGACGCCGCGCTCCACCAGTCGGCGCGCGGCCAGGCATTGTTCACCGAACGATTTGCTCTCCGATTTATCGATGCCGTAAAGCTGGCGCGTGGATTCGCTCTCTTTTTCCAATTGCAACGTCTCGGGAACCGAGGTCTGCATTTGGAACGCGAGTTCGTAGGATTTGATTCGCGCCCGAAGATTTTTGTCATCGGGATAATCGATGCCCGCCAGGTGATTCAATTTTCCGAGCAAGCTCAGGTTCTCCAATTGTTCTTCCGGGGTCCTCGCGCCCCCCGCGGGCGCGATGAAAGGCAATGGATTTTTCGGGTCCACGTTCAGCTTTACGCCGCCGTATTCTGGCCCCAGATAAGCTGCGCCGTGCGTAAAGGCGCCGCCGCAGCAATCGCCCGTGGGCACGCCGAGTACCACGTACTCCGGCAGGTTTTCATTCATCGAACCCAGACCATAACAAATCCAGGAGCCCAGGGTGGGATGTTCCAGTTCACGCGGATGGCGACCGGTCTGCCAGGTGAGCTGGGCGCCGTGATCGTTGTGAATGGTGTACAACGAGCGAATCACGGCGAGATCGTCAGCACATTGGCCGACATGTTGAAACCAGTCGCCGACCACCAGTCCGCTCTGACCGTATTTCTTGAAGCCCGTCTGGAGCGGCATGATGACCTTGCGATTGCCGTGCGCGGGGTTGGCGCCAACGATGTTGGCATTCACTCTTTGCGGGTCGAGGACATCTTTGTAAGGCGTCTCCTCGATTGACTTGCCGGCGTATTTGTTCAACTCCGGTTTGACATCAAAACTCTCCAAATGGCTGACGCCGCCGCAGAGAAAAATCCAAATGACGGATTTGGCTTTGGGTGGGAAGTGCGGCTTGCCATCGGGCGGCCGCCACGCCGCCGGGTCGGTATTGGCGCCGGCGACTCCGTCACGAAACAACATCGCTCCGAGCGCCAACCCCGTGAACCCCATTCCCGTGTCTGCAAGGAATGAACGCCGGGTGATGCCACAGCATTTGGGTAATGGGGAATGTTCGCTCATGGCGATTGCTTCATAAACGGAGCTTCACCTGATGGTAACAAAATCGTTGTGATTGAAAAGGACCAATACAAGGTTTTCAAAGGAAAGGGCTACCTCCGAGAAAATCCGAAGACCGAAGGCCGAAAACCGAAGGAATTCTTAACGCGGAGAGCGCTGAGAAACGCAGAGTGACGCGGAAGAAGAGGTTTACACTAATTGCATGAATTTTCACGAATTGGCATGGTGAAACGTAAAACGTGAAACGTAACAAGGCCGGTCGATAGGCAACCCGTAGTCTACTGCGAAATGAGCCGGAAGAATTGTTGACGTGCGGCGCTCACGTTAGTGTAAGGGCTGACTGCTCCGGGGATGTTGGTGAACGTGCCCGAGGAGCTCGGCGCGCTTTGGAGGTAGAACAGTGGATTCAACCAGCTAAGCACCACCGCATTACTGGGTTCCAAGCCTGATATTGAGAGACGTGGTATATTCGCATATTTAATCGTTGTGAAATCGTAGCGCACACCATTCCATGAGCTGCCAGTCACAAAAAGATTGCCGGCGCGGTCCAGTGCAAGAGCTGTTGCGTTATCCCAGCCATGTCCTGTCCCCTCGTATTGATTTGTCCAAATGGGCAGACCCGCGCTGGAGTACGCGATCGTTAGGTAGTCAGAATTCGTATCTGAGACATCTGAGGCACCCGTGACAATTGCGTTTCCTTGGAAATCCACGGCGACAGCGGTTGCAGAATCCACCTGATGCACTGGCCCGTCGTAGCGGTTCGTCCAAAGGGGCGCCCCCGCAGCGTTGTAAGCAACTGTTGAGTAATCAGGGGAGCCCGCAGCGGGGTCAGACAAGCCTGTGACGAAAGCATTGCCACTAGTACCGACGGCGATAGCGCTCGCGCGCGAAAAGTTGCCGGGGTGGTAACGGTTGGTCCACAGGGGCACGCCCGCACTGGAGTATCCCAAGGTCAGGTAATCGTAAAAACCGTTGGTGTCGCCTGAGGAGCCAGTCGCAAATACGTTGCCCGCAACATCAAGAGCGACCGCAGACAGTGATTCGCCAAAATTTGATGGGCCTTCATATTGGTTTGTCCAGACCGGCCGGCCTGTCCCTGAATACGCAACCACAACGGCTCGGTCGTAACCTTGCGCATCAGCATAGCCGCCTGCGACGATGACATCCCCGTCAGGAGCCAGGGCCATAGCGCTTGCGGAACTGGAGCCCCAGGACCAGGGCCCTTTGAAGCGATTGGTCCATAAGACCGCACCAGTTGAGGAATAGGCAATCGTGGTCATATTAGCGTAAGCATTGGTGGTTACAGCAGAGTTTCCGGTTACAAAAACATCGCCGTTCTGTCCCACAGTTATCGCCACGGCTCGCGCGCCCCCGCCTGCAAACCAGATATTGGTCCAGAGCGGCGTTCCCGCCCCGGAGTACGCCAAGGTCAGATATCGGTAATCATTGGGATGGCCAACAGGGCTCAGTGGCGGCGACAAAGAGCCGGTCACGAAAACATTGCCGCCGCTGTCCACCGCGATTGCGCTTGGCACGCCGCCGAGGTTGTCTGGGCCTTCGTAGCGGTTGGTCCACAAAGGTGCGCCCGTGGCCGAGTACTTCAATGTCACGCAGTGGTAGTTAATCCCATCTCGTACGTATCCGGCCACGCATGGGTTGCCATTTATATCCAGAGTGAGCGCGACGGGCACAGCGGAGGTCGCATTAGTGACGGAGAGGTTGTATCGCTGCACCCAAACCTGGACCCACGCTTGGGCACGGAGGGGGAGAGGCAGCACCAAAACGGTCAAACTGAAGCAGATCAAGAGATAGCAAATCTTCTTTTGCCTCATATTCAGAACAACAGAGGCATTCCCCATGCCAAACAAATGTTTCTTCGGGAACCGCTGGTGCGCGGTCCTCTAACCGCGCGAGTTTCACACCAAATGCGCGAATCCCACGCATGTATTGAAAATGACGGACTGGGTGGTGTGAGGTTGTCAGTGGGTAGCGGCGAGCGGTTGGTTTCTTTGTCGAAGCGAGCAGAGATCGCTTTTATGGCGTTGGTGTGCAGGGCGTCGTACGTCGTGTCGAGTGGATCTATGGCGAGACGGTCTTTAACGGTAGCTAATGAGTTAAACATAAAAATAAACGCCGAAATGGAGGGCGGAACGGAGATTCCGTTTCGGGGAGAGGACCTTGCCTTTCCTAATCAAAAACGGAGATGCGCCCCACAAACGGAGCTTCACCTGATGGTAACAAAATCGTTGTGATTGAAAAGCACCAACACAAGGTTTTCAAAGGAACGTTCCGTCGGAATAGTTGATGGTTGAGAGTTGAGAGTTGAGAGTTGTTTGGACAAACGATCGGTTTGGTTCGTCAGAAAATCACGGCACATTTGCGCCTCTTGAGCGTTGGGATGGCGGGCGAGAATCCTGAGAAATGCTTTCGTGACAAATCTGTCAGTATCGCCGCCTGTCTCCGCAACCAACCCCTGCGCGAGATGTTTGGCCTCGCGTAGAGTCAGTTCGCTGTTCGCCAGTGCGAGAGCCTGCTGGGGCACGACGCTGGGCCGGCGTTCGTAACACTCGGTCACGCTTGGACTGTCAAAAATCTTCAGGAACTCGACTTCCTTCTCGGCGGCAATACGGAGATAGAGGCTGCGCCGTTTCGAAGTCAGCCCAAGGTTTTGATCAATGTCCGGACCGCCCATCGCCGGATCAAGATCACCGGCCACGCAGAGTAAATTGTCGCGCACGGATTCGGCTTCCATCCGCCGCGAATTCATGCGCCAGAGATAAATGTTGTCCGGGTCAATCTTCGCATCGACTTCGTCGAGTGTGGAGGCCATGCGATAGGTGCTGCTGGTGACGATGAGACGGTGCATCTTTTTCATGCTCCAATTCTGCGCCATGAATTCGGCGGCGAGCCAGTCCAGCAATTGCGGATGCGACGGCGGGCGTCCGTTGCGGCCAAAATCAGCCGGCGTAGGCACGATGCCCCGCCCAAAATGCCGCAACCAGAGGTGGTTCATGGCTACTCGCGCAGTGAGCGGGTTGTCACGATTTATCACCCAACGCGCAAACGCCAGACGGCGTCCAGTGCTGGTCGAAGGATAGGTCTCTGCCGAACGCGGTTTGTAAGCGGTGACGGGAGGCGCTTGAAACTCCTTCTCCGCATCAGCCAGAACTTTATCGGCCTCGGCAGTTTTCTTTTTTACAGCGTCGAGATCTTTGGCTGTTTTCTCGACGGCAGTTTTTCCAGCTGCGATCTTATCGACCGCGGGCTTTTCGGATGCCTTGTCACTTTCCTTTTCAAGGGATTCAAGAGCTTTGGTCGCTTCGTCGGCTTTGGCTTGCGAATCGGCCTGGGCTGTTTGCGCGAGATGCGCTTTAAGTTTCGCCTCGCTGACCGCAAGTTTTCGCTGGGCCGTGGCAGCATCGGTGGCAGCGTGCTTCCATTCGCTGGAATCCTTTTTGCCAGCCTCCTCGAGCTTTTCCGCAATCAAGGTTGCCAACAAAGACGCGTGACGATCTTCGGCGATGGAAACGTTCAACTGCTGCTCCTTGATTTTCTCCGACTTGGCAGTCGAATTGGTTTTGATTTTATCCAACCCAGCTCGTGCATCGGCGACGGCCTTTTCGCTGGCCGCCAAAGCGTCCTTGATAACGAATTCGCGACGGTCTGGAAAGGCGGCGAAGCGAGGCAGTGTCACTGGTTCGACATTCAGTTTTCCGCCCAACACTTGCAAAACATCTGGGGACATTACACGGTTTGTGTCCGGTTTCCGTTCGTCGCCACGAATGAAGAAATAAGTCGGCGAGTTCGTATCTGTGTCAAACACGCGCACCAATCCGTCCTTGGCGCTGTCGGCCTGGCCGGGGATGTGATCGGTGCGAACCTGATGTGGCTCGAAGATCGCGCGCATCTGATAATATTCCTTTTGCGAGATGGGATCGTACATGTGGTTGTGGCACTTCGCGCAGCCGACCGTCAGGCCGAGAAACGCCTGGGAGGTATGCTTGAGCGTGTCTTCCAACCATTGCTCGCGGCTGAGCATTTTGTAATTGCGAACCAAAAAGCCCGTGGCACGCAGCGCGTTCGTGTCCTCGGGAACGAGTTCGTCAGCGGCCAACATTTCCACGAGCATGCGGTCATAACCCTTGTCCGCGTTGAGCGATTCGACGATCCAATCGCGCCAGCGCCAGATGTGCGGTTTGCTGTCGCGAATCTGGTTGCCGCCGCTCCAGCCCGCCCAATCGCTGTAACGCCAGACATCCATCCAGTGCCGTCCCCAGCGCTCCCCGTAGCGCGGGTCGTTCAGCAGGCGGTCAACGACCTTTTCGTAGGTGTCACGAGACTTGTCGCTTTCAAACGCCGCCAACTCTTCAGCCGTTGGCGAGAGACCGATCAAATCGAGATAAACGCGGCGCAAAAGAATTTCCTTCGAGGCTTGCGGCCGGTGTCTCAATTTTCGCTCGTCTTGTTCCCTGGCAATGAAAGCGTCGATTGGATTGCGAACCCATGCCTGGTCTTTAACCCTCGGCACTGACGGGTATTTAACCGGTTCAAACGGCTGCCATCGATACGACGCCAGATATTTTTCAAATTCGGCGCGGCGCTTTTTGGCTTCGGCCAGTTCCTTTTTGGTAGGGGTATCCTGGGCATCGCCCGGATTATGACCGAGCAGAATTTCGGTTTCGTTATTGACGCCGTCGCCATCGCTGTCTTCGCTGGCGACGATTTTCAAACGCGTTGCGATGTCCGCTTTCTTTCCGTCAGCGCGCAACTCTTTTCTCAACAATCGGAGTCGATTCCCGAAAGCATTGTGCGGGAATTCGTCGAGACTTTCGGGTGACTTATTGTCACTGGGCAGATGACACGTAGTGCAGCGGTTCAAATCCTTGGCGAGGAATTTGTCGTAGTAACGTTCCAACGCGGCCCGATTGGCGGGTGTGGCCTGGGCAGCCGATGGTGAGAACAGAATCGGGACGAAACCGAGTACGGTCAGCACCAGACGGGCGCAAACCGTGGAAATAAGAACTCGAGTTGGCATTTGTCACCCTCGCCAGTCGCAGCTCGCGCGGAAAGGCATTGAGCGGGCTTCAGGGGTTTATTAAGCGATAATACCCACGCTGTCAAACGCAGCAAACTCCAGGTAATGTGCCGAGGTATTGCGAGTTAACCTGGCATCGGGTCAATCTGCCGAGTTCGGACTTTCGACTTTCTCGTCGACCATATCGGGATCGTGTCGGGGTCGGAACACGGCCAGACGAGGCGCAGACCTACGGCCGCGGCGGCGGCGCTCCGGGAATGAACGCTATTCTTCGCGTGTATCCGAAGTCGGGCCAGTCGGTGATCGTGTTGTGCAACCTGGACAGTCCTTCGGCTTCGCGGCTGGGAGATTGGCTCCACGCCCTCATGCCATTCAAGTAGTTCCTACAACAGGCGAGGCAGCGGTGGAGAAAACTCGCCGCACCCAGATATGGTTTAGCTCGTCACGCATCAGTGGGACAATGCCTACGCCGAATTAGTCAGTGGTATGGACGACTTCCACGTCGTCCGATTTATTATGTCAGCGGTAGGGGCGAGTTCCACTTCGTCCGATTTTCCGCGCTGTCTCCGCTTCGAACGAAATCTGATTCGGATAGAAAGAAGGGAAGATTTCGGACGGCGTTTTAGGTAAAAGATTACGGAGGACGTGGAAGTCGTCCCTGCCAGCGGAGCAATTTTAGATTGCGTCGTTCCGGTTTCGGTTTCATTTCTTTTGTAATCTTTGTAATTTATACCGTTCATGAATGCCGCCCTATCTCTGCTAATTGTCATTGCCTTGTTGCCAGTTGCTTCCGCCCAGGACGCCGCGATCATTAAAAAGCAAAACGTCGTTTATGCCGAACCGACAAGTCCGTTTCATACCCTCGATGTGTACGCATCGCCTGCAGCGAAGAATGCACCGGTGATGTTTTGGATTCACGGCGGTGGCTGGGTGACGGGCGACAAGAGTGACGTGGCGCAGAAGCCGCGGTTCTTTGTGGACCGGGGCTTTGTGTTCGTCTCAGTAAACTATCGACTGCTGCCGAAAGTCGAGATGATTGATATTTTCCGCGATGTCGCAAAATCGTTTCGCTGGGTGCATGACCACATCGCTGAACACGGCGGCGAGCCGAAGCGTGTGCTCGTCGGGGGCCATTCAGCGGGCGCGCAACTGGCGGCGTTGCTTTGCACAGACGAGCGCTACCTGAAGGCGGAAGGGATCGCGTTTACCGACCTCATTGGCTGCGTGCCGGTTGATGGGGATACCTATGACGTGCCGGCCATTATCGAGACAGAGGAGACGCGTTGTCGGGTGCATGGCCAGCCGCAACCGCAATTCGGGCATCGCCAAAAGTTCGGCAACACGGCGGAAAATTTTCGCGAATACTCCGCAGTGACGCCCGTGGCCAAGGGCAAGGGAATTCCGCCTTTCCTTATTCTGCATGTTGCCGATCATCCGGACACCACTGCCCAGGCGTTCCGTTTGGGCACCGTGCTGAAAGCAGCGGGAGTGAAGACCACCGTCTTTGGAGCGAAAGAAACCAATCACAGGAAACTCAATGACAACCTCGGAACGACCGGTGATCCTGCGACGAAAGTTTTGCTGGAGTTTGTTGATGCCCGCCTGGCCGAATAGGCCGCGGTAGGGACGACTTCCACGTCGTCCCATTCGTCACCGTCCGAATTCTTCGAACGAAATCAAATTCGGATAAAACGTCGGTAGCGGTTAACGCGAACCATTCTCCTTTCTTGCGCTTCACAGAAAACCGGACGTGCCAGTAGTTCTCCACGCCGGAGGATCATCTGTTTTGATGTAGTGAGTTGGATCGAGGTTCTCCGGGAGCTGCAGCGCGATTTCGCTCTCTCGTCGGCAACATTCGATCCAACAATCCGCAAAGTCAGCCGCTCAGCCATCGACAACTGTTGGACTCGTTACGATTGACTTTATCGGAGTATCGTTCAGTTTCACCGGAAACAACTATGCAAACCAAACCTTCTCTCCTTGAGCAATCGACGCGTCGTGAATTCATCGGCCGGGCGGCTGCAATCGCTGCTTGCGGGGCGATCATTCCACATATCGTAGCGGCAGAAGCAGCCTCGAAGGCTAAACCCAACTCGGTCATTAATGGAGTGCGCGTCGGCGTTATCACTTACAGTTATCGCGGCGGCAATATCAATACCGCGGAGGAGACTCTAAAGGCGTTGCTGGAAGACGGGTTGAGCGAAGTGGAACTGATGGACGGACCAATCCGAGCTTTTGCCGGCATTCGGAGCGGTGGCCGTCGCGGGCGGCCAGGCGGTTCGGCGGAATCGGAATCAAAACCCACGGACGCTGAGCGGGAAGCGCAGTTGGCGAAGTGTCGGGACCTGCGCAAAATGTATAATGACGCGGGAGTCAATATTCATCTTCATAAACTGCCGTTCGGCCAATCAGACGAAGAAATCAATTTCAACTTCGAAGTGGCGAAGGCGCTGGGATGCGTTGGCATCACTACCGAACGTTCGGATGAGATGGCCAGGAAGCTCGCGCCGTTCGCGGATAAGCATAAGATCTGGGTGGCCTTCCACAATCATACGAACAATTTCCCCAAAGTGGAAACGGCGGATCCTCTCGTCTCCTACGGGCAGTACGTGGGATTTAATCTGGATGTCGGTCATTATTTTGCAGGAACGAAGGGGCTGTCGCCATTGCCGGTGTTGGAAAAATATCACGACCGAATCGTGAGCCTGCATATGAAGGATCGAACGGCGGACGGCAAGAATTTGCCGTGGGGCCAGGGGCAAACCCCGTTGAAGGAAATCCTGCAATTGATGCGCAAAGAGAAGTGGACATTCCCGGCTGACATCGAGGTGGAATACCAAATCCCGGCGGGGTCGAGTTCGGTGGCCGAGGTTGCAAAGTGCGTGCAATTTTGCAGGGAGGCTTTGGCGTAGCACCGCAAACCAGAAAGGGAACCAGCCGCGGTCCAAAAGGGACCGACGAAAACTTAAGTTCATAGCCTCTTGTTACCTGCATTATCGGGACTATCTTTGGGAATGCTGGATTGGTCAAATTGCACTGCGAAGCGCGTCAGCGGCGCGTGGTTATTCAAAGGGACTACAGCTTACGAACGAGGATGTCTGCGATGAGCAACGGCGATTTGTTGAGAGCAGCAGAAGATGCCTTACGATTTACTCATAACGACGGATCGACACCTGCCGTGCCGTCCGAAGACCAACACTCGTCGCATGGGGCGTCAGGAGCAGAACAGATTAGAAACTCGCACTGCGCGCCGGCGGCGCTGGGATTAGAGCAAAAGTTCCAGCAGAACGATTTTGACCTGAGGCGATTGTGGCCGGCGCTTGCAACGGGCCGGCGATGATCGCAGGCCGCAGCACTCCGAAGATCCTGAAGCTCTCTTCTGCAGTATCTATGTAGTATTGGTCCCAAATGCCGGGGTTCTCCTTCTTGAGCGCCTCGATACTGGCATCCACTCCCACTGAGCGCAGAAAATCCGACTCTATCTGGGTTGGCAAGGTTTCATCCGGGTCAAATAAACCTGTCGTGGAATGCACGGATTCATGAAGCAGCACGGCCGCCAGGAATTTCTCGCGCATGCCCAGCACTTCCTGCGTCAGGAACACCACAGGCTTGAACAACTTCGGTTGGGTCGTTTTCGCTACGTATTGGCTCGCGTTTGGGACAATTCTGTAGGTTGTCCTGTCCACGATTGAGGCGTACTGCTGAAATTGCCCCCCCGCATGGCCACGCAGATAACTGCGCGCAGAGGACAGCGCCTCCAACTCCTTCCCTGACGGCGGATGCCCGGAATGAAGCCTGATCCACTGTTGTCCCAGCCCGACGGCCAGGAGGAGGAGCGCCAGAATTCCCATTCGAAGCCAGCCGGTCGCCCTTAAATCCATGAGGACGGGCTGGCCGACAGCAGCCTTAAGGGGATCTATTGCGTCGCGTTGCACGTAAAAGGTCGTCGTTTATTCGGCGGTTGATCCACAAGAGGTCGGCTTCCCGAGGCCAACACTGCTTTCATAACCCTGCACGCATTAACCGCGCCAAACCTGCGTCCTGAAATCCATTCCAAAAAAGATAGGAGATGGAAGTTTGGAGTTTGGAAGAAAGCGAAGACAAACAGTGGAGGATTGTTTTCAGCGGCAAGGATAGGCAAAGAGAAAGATTTCGAGCCGCACCGCTGAAAATATTTAGGAAGACGAAACCCCGGGTGGCGAACGCCTGGACTTGAGATCATATGGAAGCGTTCTTACCCGGGGCTATTGTCAGGTTACTCCTACGGAGTGGGGGCGTGGCTTCGCGGATACGCTGTCTCGATCGATTGCGCATATCCTGGACAATTTCGAATCGACGCACCATCCACACCGCGCCGGTAAAAAAGAAAAATCTATGTTTTCTATAATCGGGCCACTGCTCCGGCGTTTGGAGGATGGTACAAAATGGGCCAAATCCCCGAATTCTATTGAACTGAAATTAGAAGCAGAATTCTGTTTTGAAATCCGAAGACCAAAATCGGGATTTCTCCCATTTTCACAGATTAAACTGTGGAATGCGCATTCGCTCGCCGTCCTTTAACGCGGACTCGTGAGCGATAATTCCGCATACCGTCATCTTCAACGCTAATTCGACATCTATCCACGGTTTGCGATTTTGCAAAATGGCGGTCACAAATTCGTCGGTTAGAAATCCATGCGAACCGTTGTGGCCGCCGGGAGGCATTCCGGGCGGTAAAGGAGGCCGCCGCGTGTCAGGAAGTTTTTTTTCCGTTCCTTCATAGCGGATATAAAATGAACCTTTCTGGCCGCGAACCCGGCCCGAATCCGAGATAGCACCGGCTGTATCCTTGCTCACGGTCATTCGCGCCATCCCACCTTCGCTCGTGCGCAATAGCGCTGTCTCGGTCCCGAACGGATTACGATATGCATTATTACCTGGTTGAAAATGGGCAATCGCGCTGCGGGTCCCGTTGCACGAAACTTCCGTAAAGCCTCCGCCCGTCACGCCCACATGGTAAGCTGTCGCATGGGTGGGATACCAAAGCGGGGGCATTCCTTTTCGCCAGTCTTTATACGAAGGAAGCGGTTCGGGCATATAATGGAAATACTCGCCTTCGGAATAAACAATCTCCCCAAAGCCGCCGGCCCGGTATATTTGCCGCATCGCATAAAGGTCCTCATGGAAGCAAGACGTTTCAAACATCATATACTTAAGACCCGTTCGCTTCACCGTTGCCAGTAACCTGTCCGCTTGTTCGAGCGAGCCAAATACCGCCGGAACATTCACTGCGACATGTTTCCCATGTTGCAGGACGGTGATGCAGTGCTGCGCATGACTGGCAGCATCGGTCGCAAGGAATACGGCTTCGATCCGCTTATCTTTCACCAACTCCTCCAATGATGGATAAGTGGTGCGGCAACGGCATGCCTGGGCCAAGCCAGCGCACCGGTCGGGAAACAGGTCACTGACCGCAACGATTTCAACGTTGGGATGATTCTGAAAGCCGAAGGCTGCTCCGAACTGGCATAGTCCATAGCCCACGATTCCGACGCGAATCTTACCGTCTGAGACAGGTTGGTATCCTTTATACAAGTCGAGGTCTGGAGCGGTCTCTTCAAGGCCGGGGATAACCTCTTTTCGCGAGGTCGAGGCAAGCTTTGATTGCTCAGCCGTCATGGGTATCTGATAAAAAAGTAAAGGACCAGGGCCATAACGAGTGCCCACCAGATGATGGGGCGACGCAGCCCGCGCATGAGCGCCCGTTGTTCGGGTGGCAAAAAGAGACTCTCTTTGTTCCAGATCAATCCTTTCAGCTCGAATTCCGATTTGGGTTTTGTGAACAGGCTCACTATGGCGCAGACCGCCATACAGATCCAAAACACCACTCCCGTGCGGTTCAAAAACGGCATTTTGGGGAATGCGGATTCCAGAAGAAGAGATAGCGGAACAGTCAGCAAGCCGGCCGTGAGCGCCCCCGCCTGGGTCGTTCTCTTCCATAAGATGCCCATCAGGAACATCGTGGCAATTCCCGGCGCGAAATAGCCATACGCATTCAGCAGGTAAATAAAAATTGGTCTGTTCGAATGCTTCATCAAAACTTGCGCCCAAATGATACCCAAGACAATGATCACGATCCCCACAATCCGACCGAATCGTACAGTCTTGTCGTCACCTTCGTCGGCAACCTTCCCGTGCCCAGAGGCCAGTATCATATGCTTTCGCCGCCACTGCATAAAAGGCATGTAAAAATCGATCGCCGCAATGGTCGTGCAGGAGTTTACGGCACCGGAAATGTGCGACATCACCGCGGCGACCAACCCGGCCATCACGAGGCCGATCAGGCCGGTGGGAAGCAATTCTTTAACCAGCTTTGGAAATACCAGGTCTGGTTTCTCCAGTGCTGGAAATAATTTTTTGGCGGCCAGGCCGGGCACGATGATAATCAATGGCATCAGGAAGGTGAGATATTGCGCGAAGACAATCCCCCGGCGGGCGTGGGATTCGTCTCGCGCGGCGAGTGCCCGTTGCACGATGAATTGATTGGTCGCGTTGTAAAAGGTGCTAATGCAAATGCTGGCTCCCAAAAACTGAGTCCAGGGAAAATCGGGGTCGGTCGCCGGCAAAAGAAGATGCCACTCGCTGGAACTTGCTGCTAAAGCAGACACGCCGCCAGTGGCCTTCAGGGTGGCCACGAGCAAAGCAATGCCACCCAGCAACAATACACCCAATTGAAACATTTCAGTCCAAATCACCGCTCTCAAGCCCCCGATGATGGTGTACAGACCCATTCCAGCGGCCAGGACGATAACGCTTGCCATCACAGGAATTCCCATCAATTCGTTCAGGACCAATGCTCCCAAATACAGAACCGAACTGATTTCAACGAAAATGTAGGTCAGCAAAATCAGGACAGCGAACGTCCCACGTGCCGCTTCGCCATAGCGACGGGAAAGGAATTCCGGCATTGTGTAAAACCCGTTCCGCAAATAAAAGGGAAGGAAGATCCAGAGCAAAGCGTTGAAGCCCACCAGCACCGAACCCCAACAGATGTGCATCGAAACGAACCCTTTGGCATAAGCCGTCCCCATCACTCCGACGAAGTGATGGCTGCTGATGTTCGCGGCGACGATGCTGGCGCCGATCATCCACCAGGGAAGGCGGTCCCCGGCAAGGAAGTAGTCTCGCTTGGTCTGTTTGCCCCTGCGCGACGCTATAATTCCCAGGGCGAATACCGCGAGAATATAGATTCCGAAAATCGCCGCGTCTATTGCGGAGAGTTTGATATTCAAATCACGTGCTCTCCACCAGCGTGTCTGGAATAATCCCACTTCCCTCGTAGCAGCCGAGGTAACGAGGCTCTGATCTTCGTGAAAAGGCCCGGTTTAATTTGAGCCTCGTTACCTCGGCTGCTACGATTTTCAAGGCAGGCACCGTTTGCACAAGGCCTATGCTGGCGTGGCTGCGAGGCTGGGCGCCTGCTGGCGGGCTTCCGCAAGTTGCCTCCGCCCCACCTCTTTGACTTTTGAGTCCGGCCACCGATCGAGATAAGAGTATCGGGGGTGGCCGCCAGGCACTTCTTTGAACGGGTCATTGTGTTTGGTGTTGTAGCAACAGATCAGCGACCAGCGCGGGTTTTCGCTTCGATTCTGGTCCGAACGATGGAGGGTATTCGAGTGGAAGAACAACGCATCACCTGGGTTCATTTCACAATAGACCAGTTCCAGGCGTTCGAGCGCCACGTTGACCCGTTCCATATCCGCCCCGGCCTGTTCGCCGCTTAGGCCATGTTCGACACGCCCGATTTTATGCGACCCCTTGATCACCTGGAGGCAACCATTCTCCTTATTCGCCCGATCTACGGCGATCATACAACTCGCCATGTCCGGATAGAGACAGGCATTGAACTTGTACCAATATCCATAGTCCTGGTGCCACTCCCACGCCCCTCCTACCCGCGGCTCTTTGAGCATCATTTTATGATGAAAATGATAAACCTCATCTCCCAACAGCCCTTCCATCATGTCCACGACCCGATGAGAGCGCACGCAAGCGCTATAAATGTCGTCGTACAATTCGTTACGAAGGCGCAACCGGCTGACCCCTCCTTGCGCATCGCGCTTCGCCATGGCTTTGTCCATGTCCTGGTCAGCTTTGCCGATCGTAATCAATAGATCCATCTCTTCGGCATCAAATAGCCGGGGAACTACCAGGTACCCATCCTCGTTCCATCTCTGCTGTTGTGCTTCGCTGACTTGTATTTTGCCCATATGATCTAGATTTTGTATTGTGGAATTTTTAGTAACTCGCCGTTTTTCTTCGCCGACTCGTGAGCGATAATGCCGGCCACACTCATGTTCAATGCCGAGGCGACATCAACCAGCGGAGTTCGGTTTTGCAAAATGGCCGAAACAAACTCGTCGGTTAAGTATCCATGCGCGCCCCCATGTGAGCCAGGATCTACGCCGGGAGGCAACGGGGGGCGTTTGAGCGACGGCAGATTCTTTTCCAAACCGTCGTATTTGCCGTAGTAAGATCCTTTTTGACCGCGCAGGCGTCCCATTTCGCCTCCGTTTCCGGGGGTATCCCAGCTTACGCCCATGCGCGACATTCCGTCTTCGCTGGTTCGAAACATGGCGATCTCAGTGCCAAACCCATTCTTGTAAGAATTGTTCTGTGGTTGCAGCCATTCAAGTTTACTTGGGGTCCCCAGGCACGATACTTCGGTGAAACTGCCGCCGGTGACCCCTATATAATACGCGTTGGAGTGGGTGGGATACCATTGAGGCGGCCCACCTATACGCCATCCCTTGTATGAATCAATTGGCTCCGGCATATAATGATAGTATTCACCTTCGGAATAAATGATCTTTCCCAGCGCGCCGGCCTGGTAAAGTTGGCGCATTGCATGCAGGTCCTCATGAAAGCATGAGGTTTCGAACATCATGTATTTGAGCCCGCTGCTTTTCACGGCTTCGAAAAGTTTTTCTGCGTCTTCCAGTGACCCATAGACTGCAGGAACGGCCGAGGCTACATGTTTGCCGTGCTTCAATGCCTCGATGCAGTGCCGGGCATGGCTGGGAGCATCGGTGGCAATGAAAACGGCTTCGACCTTGTCGTCCTTCACCAGCTCTTCCAGCGACGGATAAGTTTTGCTGCAACGGGCTTCTTTGGCCAAACCCTTGCAGCGATCGGGAAACAAATCACTTACCGCCACGACTTCGACGTTCGGATGATCTTGAAAACCAAACGCGGCGGAGAATTTGCAAACGCCATACCCGACCAGGCCTACCCGTATCTTGCGCTCGGATACTGGTCGCCAGCCTTTTGACGCGTCCGTGTTTTGGGCGGCTTTTTCGAAGCCCTGGACAGGTTTCTCCGCCGCCCCGGCTGTGGTTGCAAGGCCGAATGCGGCAGTTCCCAGTCCGATTGTTTGAAGAAATGAACGGCGGGTCAGGGAAGTCCTCGAATTGCTGGCGCGCATATATCTGCGATCATTATTCATAATACGACCTCGGTTGCATTTTTAAATTCAAGGGCAGCCAACGGTATCGGCAAAGTTCGGTTGCAACTTTATCCTATCACGATAGGTTGCCCACAGGACGGGACAATCGGGAAAAGGGACTAAATGTGCGACAGACATTTATGGTTTCAAATGAGCCGGTAATACATTCGTATCAATGATCAGGATCTGCCGGCTAAAAACTTGACCACCGCTTCGGTCCGTGACCGCACTTGCAGTTTCTCATAAATCCTTTGCAGATGACTGCGCACTGTTAAAACACTGATAGAGAGGTCATCCGCGATTTCCTTGTAGCGATGGCCTTTGGCTAGTTGTGTCAGCACTTGCAGTTCGCGGTTGGAAAGCGTTTCTACATCCTCGGACGTCCGGCCTTTGCTCTGAAAATAATCGACGACCTTGCGAGCAATTTGGCTGGACATGGGCGATCCGCCGCGATGGACGTCAGCAATTGCTTCCAGAATTTGCGCTGGCGGGGTTTGTTTGACCAGGTAGCCGCTCGCGCCAGCCATCAGCGATTTAAAAATCTCATTGGTGTCGGCATGCACGGTAAAAATGATCACTTGCACCTTGGGTTTAAGCGCCTTGAGCTTCGTCACACAGGCTATGCCGGAATCCCCGGGCAGATTGATATCCATCAAAATCACGTCTGGCCAATCGTGGGGTATTCGGCGCAAGGCAGCCTCGGCGTTGGCGTGGCTGCCAATGCATTCAAACCCGGGCGTGCCGGAAATCAGCGCCTCTAAACTTTGCCGAACACCGGTATCGTCCTCAACAATGGCGACTTTAATGGGCATGATCCTGGATCACGACAAATAAGCATCAAGCGACCTCTGCTCTCAACCGCGTCGAACGCCCGCCAGTACGGCATAATGGAACACTGATTTTTATGCGCGTGCCGTTCGTTGGAAAACTTTCAATCTCAAACCGTCCGCCCACTTCCTTCATCCGCTTTTCCATGTTGCCCAAGCCGTTTCCCAATCCGTCAAGTTGCTGTTCAAAGCCCTTTCCATTGTCTTCGATTTCAAACGTCAGGTCCCGATTCTCGGTTTTGGCCCGCACCCACACTTCCGTCGCTTCCGAATGCTTAACTACGTTATTAAGGGCTTCTTTGACCACCAAAAATAGATTGTGCCGCGCTCCCGATGAGAGCGGCTGATGAGGCACGTCCTCGGCTACATCCACTCGAAAGCGGATTGAAGTCATACCTAGGAAGTTTTCGACGTATTCAAAGATGTAATCGGCGAGATTATCGAGAAAATCATTCTTCGGATTCACCGCCCAGACGATCTCATCCAAATCACGCACCACCTCCCTGGCCACGTTGGATAAACGTCCGACGTGCATTTCCAGCTCGCTCGGTTTGGTTTGGTTGCGTCTGGCCAGCTCGCTGAGCAGGATGATCTCGGTGAGACGCGAGCCGACGTTATCGTGGATGTCGCGCGAAATCCTGAGCCGTTCGGTGTTTAATGCGCGCTGTTGAAGTGTTGTCATGGCGAATCAGGGAACTTGAGGTTGAGCTTTTGCCAGATCATCGCTTGCAAAATTCGAATTAGCCTTAGGAATCCGGTTATCACTGCTGCCAAGGGCCACTTGTTCGCCGCGCCGGAAGTGCATCCTGAGCAAGTCCACCCCGCCCTTTTTTTCCCTTCGACGCAAGGCGGCAACTATCCTGCGATGTTCCCGTTCCGTTTCCTCGTAATCATCAGCGTGAGACATCATTCGTCCCAGCTTCATGTGGAACAACGGGATATTCGAGCGCTGATAGGCAGCCAGCAAATGCGGATTCCCAGAAGCTTCCACTAACAAATGGTGGAAGCGCAAATCGCATTCACATGCACCATTAAAATAGCCCTTTCTGAACAGCGTTCCGAAGTCGTCGCAAGTTTCCTCTATGGCTTTGAGATCGCTTTCGGATACCCGGTCACATGCCAGCACGAACGCAGCGGTCTCAAACACTTCCCGAAGTTCTCGAATCTGATGAACATCATCTTCCGTCATTTGAGTTATGAAATACCCTCCGCGCTCTCCGGCGCGAACGAGCCCTTCGCCGAGCAGTTGGGTCAAAGCCTCCCGCAGGGCAGCTCTGCTCACCTTAAGTTTCGCTGCCCAATCCTCTTCCCTGAGCCGTTCATTTGGCACCAATTCAAGGATCAGAATGCGGCGCCTTAACTCCTGGTATGCTAATTTTTGCTGCGTTTTCTCAGCCATGGTCTTTCGCTGTTAGCTATTGATGATAGACGGCTTAGGCGTCTATAAATGGTATTAATGAAGTGAATAATACAATTGGATGGACATTTTGTAAACAAAAATCGAACAATATTGTTTCCAATTTCGCACGTGAGCGGAAGGATTCTTCGGCTTACTATCAGTCCTCATCAAAGTCCGGGGAGTTGCCCCCCGCTCCTTTCTCTCCTTACGACTAATGTATCAAGCCGAAGCGTTCTTGTAGGCCATTTATAGTGTTTGCTGGTGCCTTTTTCCGATTGAATGGGTCATGTAAACCAACAACAATTTCAAGTGTGTTTCTCTTTGAAAACCGCACTCAGCCGGTAAATAGACCGTTTTGGAGCATTGGAAGAACTACAAATAGAATTAAAAAAATGAAAAATGATTCAAAGGCAACGATAAGCAACGAATCGTGTTCTGAGGCTGTGGCTTCAACGAGCGGGACCGGTTCAACAAAACGACTGTCGCGGCGCGGGTTTATGCAATCGATGGGCATCGTAGGTGCCGCACTCGGACTGCCCCGCGCATACGCAGCAGAGAAAGCCATTCCCGGCTTGGAAAAGGCGCCGAAAGACTTGAATGCTTCCAAGGGGTGGAAACCCGTTTCGGATCGGAAAATCCGGGTCGGCATAGTCGGCCACGGTCTCTGCCAGTTCGGAGCGGCTTTCGGGTTTCAAGACCACCCGAATGTAGAAGTTGTGGCCGTGAGCGATTTGTTCCCGGATCGTTGTGCTGACATGGCCAAAGCTTGCCGATGTTCAAAAACCTACCCTTCGCTGGAAGAAATGGTGAAAGATGACAAAATTGAGGCGATCTTTTTAGCCACGGATGCACCCAGTCACCCGCGTCATGCCATTCTCGCGCTTGAACATGGCAAGCATGTGGGCAGTTGCGTGCCAGCCGTATATGGCTCAATGGAGGACGCCGAAAATCTTTTCCAGACTGTGAAGAAGACTGGGCTCAAGTATATGATGTTCGAGACGTCCAGCTTTCATGAGGAACTGTATGCCATGCGGCAACTATACAAGGCTGGCGCCCTGGGCAAGATCGTTTATGCCGAGGGGGAATATTTTCATTACACGGAAAAACCGCTGCCCTCCTATAAAGAGTGGCGCGTGGGCGGGCCGCCGCAGTGGTATCCGACCCACTCCAATGCTTACTACATCGGAGTCACCGATGGCAGTTTCACTGAGGTGAGTTGCCTGGGGATTCCCAGCCGCCTTGATTGGCTGCAGCCGCAGAATAACCGCTATAAGAATGCATTTGGCACAGAAATCGCGCTGTTCCGCACCAATGAAGGTGGCATGGCTCGCATGGGGGAAAGTTGGGACACGCCGGGCAACGAAGGTGATTTTGGGCGGATCCGTGGCGAGCTCGGCTCGTATTACACCGCGTATGAAATCGCTGAAGGCAAAAAGATGCCTGTCGAGGGACTTCGCCGTCCGCCGCTGCCTCCTACTTTGGATGCGGGCGGTCATCGTGGCTCCCACGGCTATCTTACAAATGAATTTATTGAATCAATTCTTGTGAATCGCAAACCCCTCGTAAGTGTGGACGTGGCACTGAACATGACTGTGTCCGGAGTAGTGGCGCATCAATCGGCCTTGAAAGATGGGGAACTTTTGAAGATTCCACAATACAAGCTTTGATCTACAACAAAGAGAACATGTCCCGAATTAAATTAAAACAGAGACATGCTTTTCGGCGCGCTCGACCTTGATCCTGTTGTAAATCCCGCTGTGCTGGACACAGCGACATGGGACACAGATAAAGCTTGGGAAGCTGTCCAGGGCATTCACTGCGACTGGCGGGCGTTACAGAAAGCGGTTGCTGCAAAAATTGATTTTCCACCCAGCCGGGGATGCGCTCTTTACGCAGGCTCCGCCGCAATTAAAAACAACAGCGCGTTTGTTTTGGCGGGTCTTGAGGATGGTCAGCAAGTCTTCCTTGAGATTAGGAGTGGCGATGGTTCTGACGTTCTGGGGCCGCCTTTGGGTCGGATTACGCTTGGTTCAGGCGAAAGCCTGATGGCATATCCAACCCACGCAGAAGCAATCGATCATTTCTGCCGCCTGGTTTACCCGGAGAAGGGCCCCCGCGTCCTGGGTACAACTCCCCGCCTCGGTATTGGTGCAAGAATGTCGGCCGCCTCCTGGCCCGGCGTTTTCCAGGCTATGAATCGAGGGGACTTTGCTGCTAACTCGATACAAAACTCCGTTCGCGAGTTAAATCTGTTGGGTGAGTTGAAGGAAGGCTTGCCTGCCCAGACGAATTATTATTGTGGGTTTGGAACCATTGAATCGGGCCACACTGGCGGCACTTTCGAAGGGCTGTGGGTTTCAGGAGTGCTGGCTGCATTGCGGCACGTGAAACCGATGCTTTATGGGGCTGACGCGGACCACATCCAGGTCAAGCGCGGCCCGGACGGGCTGGCGCGCGCGAAGCAGTACCTGACGGCGGCCAGGTATTACAGCTTCTACACTCTGGATGTGGCCGACATGGTCGATTATGAAGCACTGAAGACTACCTCCTTTGGTGACGCCGAAGCTTATCTTGCTCAAAAAATCACCGGCAAATATGTCGTCCAGGAAGTTCTGGAGTATCATCGCAGCCCATTCCAGTATGGTGGCAAATCATATGCGCTGGATGCTGCGATGATCGGGCGGTGTGTTGGGAAGTACTGGAATGCCTTGAACGCAATTACCGAGTTGATCGGCCACATCGAGAGCCTTAAGGCAGTGCCCAATTTCGATCTCGAGCTTTCGATCGATGAGCATCCTCCGGAGGTGGCAGCCTTCGATTGTCTGACTCGCGATGAAGAGGTCCTCTTCCTCTTGCGCGAGATGCAGCGGCGTAATCTAAAGATGACCCATCTCGCACCCAATTTCGGAATAGAGAAAGGTGTAGATTATCGCGGGGCGGATGGTCTTGTTGAGTTCGAGAAGCGGGTTCGGTCGCAGTGGCAGATCGCCAAAGACTTTGGGGTGATGCTGGATGTGCATTCCGGCGATGATCTCACCCCAGCTTCGAGGGGGGCAATCAAACGTGCCACAGGCGGATGGCACCATTTCAAAATATCACCGATGCCGCAGCTGCTCTTCGCGGAGATTCTACGGGAATTTTCACCCAGCTTATTCCAACGGTGGTGGGACGATGCCTGGGATTATGCCCTGCGTGAAGCTAATCGAGGGTCATCCTTTGCCGCGCGATGCCTGGAGGAGTACCAGGCCAGGAAGAATGCGCGCCCCTTGCCGGAGCGCTCCGTGTTCCACCATTACTGTTTCGCGTTCCCGGGAAAGCGCGACGCCCGTGGCCAGTTCATTCATCGGCACGAATTCTATAGCCTGCGACCGGCATTTTACCACGCATATCAGGAACGTCTCTGTGAGTACTTGTGCCAGGTCGCTGAAGACTTATTCTAGCTTCCAACGGACTGCTTCCAACCTATGACAGTTCTGGATTTGTTTAAGCTCGATGGCCAAGTCGCCATCGTTACCGGTGGAGCCCAAAGTCTCGGTCGGCAGCACGCATTGGCTTTGGCTGAGGCTGGCGCAGATGTGGCGATTTGCGACCTTGCCGAGGAAGCTGGCCGGATCACAGAAGCCGAAATCCGGGCGCTAGGACGGCGGGCCTGGTTCTGCAAGCTGGATGTTACGCAAGTGGACCAGATTGAAACATTCATTGCGGAGGTCACCACCCGGCTTGGCCCAATCGACATTCTCGTCAACAACGCCGGTATCCCTTCTGAGGGTGTCGCATTGCATGAGGTGAGCGACGAAAGGTGGCGTCAGATTATTGACACTAACCTTTCAAGCCTATTTTATTTTGGAAAACGCGTCGCGGAGCGGATGATCCAGCGCGGGCAAGGTGGCAAAATTATCAACATCGCCTCAATCAATTCCTTTGTTATAGGCAACACTTTTCCCAGGCATAACCCGGTCTACTCGGTCGCCAAAGCCGGAGTTGCCCACCTCACGCGCGGCATGGCGTCCGAGTGGGCTCAATATAACATTCGGGTCAACGCCATTGCTCCCGGATTGATCCATACGCCGATGACTGAACCGCATCTGAAGACTCCTGAGATTTACGAACGCAATATTGCCAACACACCGATGAATCGTTACGGACAAATCGACGAGTTGAAGGGAACGCTGGTATTCCTAGCGTCGCAAGCTTCCAGCTTTGCGACCGGTAGTATTGTGACGATCGATGGCGGCTACACTATTTGGTAGCACGGGCCCGAAGTGCGCAATTTGGACTTTGTCCTCAGCGAATCCTGATTTGGATATGTCGAAAGCCGGAACGGTTCCTAAAACGATGCTCGCGGCTCGCCTGCACGGGAGAGGCATTGAGAACCTGAGACTGGATGTAGTGCCGGTTCCGCAACCCAACGACAATCAACTGTTGGTGCGTGTGGATGCGGCCGGAGTCTGCGCCTCTAATCTCAAACTCATCTCCCAAGGGGCGGACCATCCGTTCATTAATGGTTGGGACCTGGCCAGGTTTCCGATTCAAATTGGCGATGAGGGCAGTGTGACGGTGGCAGCAGTGGGCAACAGTCTGCGGGATCGTTTCACAGTTGGACAGCGCTACGTCATTCAGCCGGCAGTGGATCATCCTCCTATCTTCGATCGAGATCGATACCACAATGGCGCTGTCGGTATAACAAAAATAGCCGTCGGCTACACGCTCCCCGGCCACCTTGCTGAGTACACGCTGATTTCCGAAGAGATTTTAGCTGCGGATTGCTTGCTGCCAATTCCTGACCAGGAAATGCCCGCGTTTGCCGCTGCGCTTGCCGAGCCAATTTCTTGTGCCATTTCCGCTCAAAACCGACATTTACACATCACCCAAAAAACCCCCAGTTCCCCACGCATTCCCAAGCTCGGGCTTTTAGAAAATGGTATCGTAATGATCATCGGCGCCGGCCCGATGGGTCGCATGCACGCCGAGGTTGCGTTGCGCTATCGTCCACGCCATTTGATCGTGGTGGATATCTCCGAGCCGCGCTTGGTATGGGTCAGCGAAACCCTGACTGATTGCGCTCAAAGACTTGGTGTGCAACTGCGCACCGTTCTGTCAAATTCCAGCCATGAGCTTTTACAGAAATTGAGCGATGGACTTGGGGCTGACGATATCATCGTGGCCGTGGCGAATGCAGGGGTTCAAACCGAGACTCAACAGTGGCTGGCACGCGGCGGCGTGTTGAATCTTTTCGCCGGGCTGAAACGTGGCGAACATCTCATCCAACTCGACACCGTGCGGGTACATTACGATGATATCCGAGTTATTGGATCAAGCGGCGGGTCTCCCGCTGACATCGCCGAAGCCTTGCGCCTGATCGCCTCGGAGGAAATCGACGCCGGTCGGCACATGACCATGGTAGGCAGTCTGGATCAGTTGCCAAACGCACTCCAGATGATGAAGAATACTGAAACGGATGGGAAGATCGTTCTCTATCCGCACATCAGGCCAACCACCTTGCTTCCAGCAAAAAATTGGAAATGGGAGGATGAACAAAAATTTCTGATGGAACGGGAACGGTGATACTCAACTCTCATTGTCGCAACGAGTCTTTTCACCCGCTCCTTCACCGCCTCGTAACAATTCTTCCGGCTGCCGAAATGGCTCACTTGAGCCTTTGGAGAAGTTGGTGAGGTGTGAGCATTTCAATTCCAAAGGGTTTCTCTAAGGCCAGCAAGTCTTCATCGTTAGAAACCACAATCCTCGCCCCACTCGCCAAGGCACAGGCAAGGAAAGGATCATTATCCGCATCGCGGCTCCGTTGCTTGCCAAGCAGGGCCGGTTCGTAAACTTTGGCCTTGCCCTCGATCCAATCGAGCCAGGGTTTCGGATTGACTTCAGGCACCCGGCGCGCCAGCCGGGCAGCGACTTCGCAATATTCCTCGAAGATTTCCTCACTGATGGCAATCTGAAATCGCCTTTTCGCCCACAGCGTCAAACAGCGCCTCGCTTCACCACGCCAGAAAATAGCTGAAACAACGACATTCGTGTCCAGCACGACGTTCATCGTTTGCGCCGTCGTTTCTCCTGTCGATACTCTTGGATTACCTGTTCGACCATCTTTTGTTCCTCTGCGGTTTGTTCCCGCCTGAGCGAACCAGCGTTGGCTAAAACTTTTTTCAGCTCCTCTTCGGTCGGGTCGCTAATCGGTGTCACATAGAGACCTTCGCCAACCTCTGTTACGCGCAAGGCCGAGCCGGGTTTGATTTTTTTCCTTTCGCAGAAATTCTTTGGCAATACGACCTGTCGTTTGGTCGTGACGCTGATCGTGGTCGTCATGACGTAAGGTTATCTTACGATGCTAGAGAAGTCAATCTACAGCGGTCCGGTGTCCTGTAGTCCTCTGCATTGAGGTCGCTTTTACTTGAAGCTTTCCAAAAGCTTCCACCCGGCCTCGATGAACTGGTTGAGAGTTCTCTGGGTGGCTCCGAACGTGAGAAAATCGTTTGGCGACATGCCGTCCGGCTCATAGGCGCGTACAAATTCGGGCATGCTCCGGAGCCGTTCAACAACGTCTGGCGGCACGGGGCGGTCGATCCGTTCCTCACGCTGCAGGTTCTGCGTTAGGAAGGGTTGCTGGTTGTTCGGGTGAATGGACATCAACAGTTCTGCACCGGCCAATTCTGTCAGGTGGTAATTCCCGCGAAGTGCCGCCACCAGCAACACAGCCTCATATTCTCGTTCTCTGAAAATGGAGTAGGCCCGTTTCGTTATAGCCAGGCCTGCCTGGCAGATGTCGGATTCGGACACCATAGCCTTTGTGTTCTGCGCGATTTCACGCAAATAATCATCCACCCGGCCGATCATGATCACAGAGAAGCACTTGCCGGGTTCGGCGCCGTTCTGGTCAGCGCGCTTGATGCCCGCACGGTGGCGCTCAGCGCTCGCTATTACCTGAGCCACAGAGAAGCTTACCGTGGCAGCAACCGTGATTCCTTCCGCTATGCAATCTTCGAGCACATCCAGGCCTGCTTCCGTCGTAGGCAGCTTGACTGTGATATTTGGTGCCCAGACGTGGAATCGTTTTGCCATCGCATACATGCGTTCCCGATTATCCGCGTGCAATGGATTCACCTGAGCGCACACAAATCCTGACCTTCCTTTGCTGGCCTCGTATTCCGGTAACAGCCTCTCCGTCGCCTTCGTGACGACAAGCCGCATAAGAGCTTCCGCCTTTTGCTCATGTTGCAGTTCCCGCGCGAGTATGGCTTCAAGAGGCGCCAACGACTTCCGATCCTCTTTCAAGGCAACACTCGCAAGAACCGGATTGGTCGTCACCCCGGTCGCGCCATGGTTTAAAGCCACATCCAATTCAGTTTCTCTTGCGGAATCGTGCCACCATTTGGTTTTCGTATCCCTAACCAGCCAATCCAGGTACGTTTTGCTCATACTGTTCTACCTCAAGGTGGTTATTCCCACATTAGAACAGCGCGTGTATACAACCCCTCCCTCTTGCACTACCGACAAATGCATCAACCTTCGACGGCTCACATTAAGATCAATTTTCTTTCACCATAGCCTCCCGGGAAATGACGGCAACGTGCAAAAGGGAGTAATTCTGGCCATGACCAATGCAAAAATTGCAAGCGCCATAATACTTTTGTCGTATTGGCAGCCGCTCGTAATTAGGACTAGCCTTGCCTCGATTTAGTGGACAAGCGTTGGTTAATTTGTGTGAGTAGTGGCAAAACATTCGTCGGCTTCGGCTTCGGCGCCATCCAAGCCGGCTTGTTTCTTTGGCAGGCTCAAGAGTCTGGAAATTTCAAGCGCCTGGTCGTCGCGATGACCAATGATGAAGTAATTGGGGAACTACGCCGTAACCAGGGAAAGTTCTTTATCAATGTTGCCACACCGTTCAGTCGTGAAGTCTGCGAGGTGCGTGGCGTGGAAATTTACAATGCCCGAGGGGCGGCGGACCGCGAAGCATTGCTGGAGGCGATAGCCGAGGCGGGTGAACTGGCCACGGCCCTGCCCAGCGTTGAGACGTATGAGCAGGCCGACGCTTCCACAGCGGACATCCTGACAGCGGGACTCCGCCTAAAAATTCGACGACGCGGCCCACCCTGCATCCTCTACGCGGCCGAGAATCACAACCATGCAGCCGAAGTTCTCGAAACGCTTGTCCGCAGACAACTCATGCCGGAGGAGGCGGCTCAACTCAGTTTGTACTTTCAACCATTGAACACTGTCATCGGCAAAATGAGTCGCGTGGTTCGGGACCAGAGGGAAATTGCCGAGCTGGAGTTGCAGCCGTTTGTGGATGGCGGGTCGCGCGCGTATCTCGTCGAGGAATTTAATCGCATTCTCATCTCGCAGGTATCCCTTCCTGAATTTCAGCGCGGAATCGACGTGTTCGAGGAAAAGCCTGATTTGCTGCCTTTCGAGGAAGCCAAACTCTACGGGCACAATGCAGCCCATGCATTGCTGGGTTACTTGGGCCGACAACGTTCCTTGAGATTCGTGGCTGAGACCGCCAAAGACGCCGGGTTGATGAGTTTCGTCCGTACCGCTTTCCTCCAAGAATCCGGCCAGGCGTTGATTGCACGTTGGACGGGTGTGGATCCGTTGTTCACGCCGGAGGGTTACCGTGCCTTCGCGGATGATCTTCTGGAACGCATGGTCAATCCGTGGCTGCGCGATGAGGTCGAGCGTGTCACGCGCGATCCGCGCCGAAAACTTGGTTGGGATGACCGCTTGGTGGGGACCATGCGGCTCGCACTGGCTGAAAATGTGGAACCATGTCGTTTCGCGCTGGGAGCCGCGGCAGCGCTGGAACAGTTGCAGTGTGAGGAGCCAGACAAAACGGAGGCCGAGATTTTACAGAACTTATGGTCCGCTGCTGCCGCCTCCGAGGACGACCAATTACGCATCCGAAATTTGATGACCGCGGCAAAACATCAGGCGAAAAACTCTTCTCACGGCGCGGTTGGGTTCAAAACCTTCAATTAGATTAATGCAGTCCCTACTAATTCTCATATGACTCGAGCAAAGAATATTCAGCTTTCCAAATGCGCGAGGGGTGCATCTCAAATTTCTTACGCGACTTCATTAACACCCTGCTTTAGCGGGGTGTGTCGCGACGCTCAAGAAATTGAACCGCTTCAGCGGTTTCCCAAGCCAGGGAAAACCACTGAAGCGGTTCATGCAAGGCCCCCTGTCCCCAACACTCCGCTAAAGCAGGGTGCTAATGAAAGTCTAAACGCAAGCGCGAGCCTGCGCGCTTTCTCGTCCGTGAGACCGATTTTAGTCCAGAGCCTGCTGATTGCCACCTTGGCCGGGTTGACGGGCTGCAAGTCAGATCGCGGTCAGATTGCCTCCGAGCCGCACCCGGCAAAGAATGCGATGGAGATTAATACTTGGGACTGGGCGTCATACACCCGACCTGACGGCTCTAAAGGATTCTGGAATCCCAAGCCAGTCATTGCCATGGGTGGGACACTAGTGAATGTCATTTACATCGCCGAGGACCGGCCCGACCGACCGGTGTATGGAGCCCTGCTGCCGCCCAAGTTGATGGCAGAGGTCATGTCAAACTGCCAGCCGGAACTGAAGGAGTGCCATGCGCACGGGATCAAGGTGATCGGTTATGCCAACACCATCTGGTTTCATCCAGAAATGATGAAAAGGGAGGGCTGGGACTCAAGCGACCTCTCTGCCATCGACACCCACGGAAAACCAGTCATCAATTCCATGTGGGAGAAGCGCGGTACTTACATGTCCTGTGTCAGCAACCCGAAATGGTTGAAGTTGCAGCAGTGGATGGTCCAGGAAACAGCGGATGCCGGCTTCGATGGTCTGCAGTTCGACCTCAATCCTTACGCGGTCCCACCAGGCTACAACTGCCGCTGTCACTATTGTGAGGAAAAGTGGAGCGCTTATAGCAAAAAGATCTTCGGGGTCGAGAAACCGATGCCTGGCAAGGATGCTCCCGATTCAGACCCCAGCAAACTGGACTTCAACAAACCCGAAGATCGGATTTACCGCGAGTGGCGCCACCAGGAGTTGGCGGACTTCCTGAATTCTATTACGAGGCACGTCCGACGCACGCATCCCGACTTTTTGCTAACCTTTAATCACGCCGCCGGCGACCCGAACTTTGCGGTTCTCTCGCTAAAGGACGCCATAAGAATTCCATCGAGCGAACTCTGGCACCTCAAACTCGCGGAAGACTCGTCGCTCTACGCGTATCGCCTGACCGAAGCCTTGAGCGGCGAAAAGTGCATCGGGCTAGTCAATGATGAGAACCAGATCAAACCAGTCTATCGCTTCCATGTCGGCGTGGCAGAGAGCCTCGCTGGCGGCGGATCATTTTACTTCGGGCCTCGAAGCAAACCTGCCCTCGAGTATAGCAGTTATTTGCGCGAGAACCAGGACGCTTATGTCGGCACGTCTTCCGAAGCGTTGGTGGGCGTTTTGTATTCCTGGCGCGACCAGAACTTTGTGCAGAGTGCCGCCCCGAACAGCGGTTCGGACCCTTTCCGTCATGCCGCGGCCCTGCTGGCGCGCAAATGCGTTCCTTATGATGCGGTAATCGTTGAGAAAGGACTCAAGGCGAAGGAATTGGCCAAGTACAAAGTCATCGTCACACCCGAACTCCGCCTGCTCAGCGAAAAAAACAGCGCGGCGCTCAAAGAATATGTCCGACACGGCGGCCGCCTGCTGGTGATCGGCCCGTTCGGTACGTTCACCGAGCAGAAAATAGAATACGTGAAGCGGGATCCAACCTTGACCGAGTGGACCGGCAAGGAGTGCAAAAAATCGTGGCAGACTGAACTCGGGTCCGGCCGGGTGGCTTATGTCCCGGTCGCCTGGAAAGGCAAATCGGAGTCGGAAATGGCAGTGACGCCTGATTTCACAACTGCTGCAGAATACCTTGGGTTATACTCTCAGATTCAATTAAAGGCAGGAACCGATGTCGAAGCGACCGTGCGTGGCAAGGGTAACAGCCGGATGATCCACATCATGCGCTTCGGCCCGGTGGATAAACTGGCAGATCCAACCGTGCACGTGAATTATGAGATCCCGAAGCGATGCCACGTCGCTTCAGCGACAGTCGTCTCGCCGGAATTCCCGGCAAAGGAGTTGACTTGGAAGGAGTCGAATGGCCGATTTCAGGCTGACCTGGACCAACCGGGCAGCTACGCGCTCATTTCGATCAAACTGAAAGGTATGTAATATGCATCTGCCAAGCCGCCCTCTTAGAATTGCAGGCAAAATCATTACGATGAGTTGCTTCATTCTCGGTGTCGGCTGGCAAGCCGCTTCCGCCCGGTGAATGTGTTGACGTATCACAACGATGTAGCTCGCGCCGGGCTGAACACCAATGAAACCATTCTTACCCTCGCCAATGTTACTTGTTACGGGCCTGATTTGAATTCCATCAGCATTGAATCCTTCGAAATGATGTAGCCTATATTAACTTCTGCAATTTGATATATTGATGATTCTTTTTGTAAACACTGGAAAATACATTCCGTCGGGACTAAAGGTTTTGGCTTGTCCGCGTCCGGCAAGTTTTTTGCGATTATCCACCGTTGCGCTGTTGGCGGCGACACTCTCCACTTCGACGGCCAGCACTGCCAGCAAGATCGAGTACAATCGCGACATCCGTCCCATTCTTTCCGAAAATTGTTTCGCCTGTCACGGTGCGGATTCCGCGTCGCGCAAGGCGAACCTGCGCCTGGATCATTTCGAACAGGCCATTGCGCCGCGCAAAGACAGTCAGGCCGCCATCGTCGCCGGCAAGCCGAAGGAAAGTCTGCTGGTCCGCCGCATCCTGGCCACCGACGACGACATCATGCCGCCGGCCAAGACGCACAAGACCTTGACCGCAGAACAAAAAGACCTGCTCACCCGCTGGGTGGCCGAAGGCGCCAAGTACCAGCCGCACTGGTCGTTCGTTGCCCCGGTCAAACCCGCGGTGCCTCAGGTGAAAAACAAGCTATGGGTGCACAATCCCCTCGATAATTTCGTTCTCGCCCGCCTCGAAAAAGAAGGCCTCAAGCCCTCACCGGAAGCGGACCGCCGCACACTCGCGCGCCGCGTCACCCTCGACCTGATCGGTTTACCGCCCAAGCCGGAGGAAGTGGAGGCTTTCGTCAAGGACTCCTCGCCCAACGCCTACGAGAAGCTGGTGGACCGTTTGCTCGCCCGGCCGGAATACGGTGAACATCGGGGCCATTACTGGCTGGATGCCGCGCGTTACGGCGATACGCATGGCATTCACATTGATAATTACCGCGAGATGTGGAGCTATCGGGAATCGGTCATCAAGGCCTTCAACCGCAACCAACACTTTGACCAGTTTACCATCGAGCAGCTTGCCGGCGACCTCCTGCCGGATGCCACGCTGGAGCAACAGGTCGCCAGCGGTTTCAACCGCTGCAATATCACCACCAGCGAGGGCGGCTCGATTGATGAAGAATATTTTGTGCTGTATGCCCGCGACCGGACGGATACGACGGCGCGCGTGTGGCTGGGATTGACAGCCGGTTGCGCAGTCTGCCACGACCACAAGTTTGATCCGTTTACGCAGAAAGACTTTTACTCGTTGTCCGCTTATTTCAACAACATCACGCAGGCCGCAATGGACCTCAACGCCAAGGATACCCCGCCGGCCGTTGTCGTGCCGGCCGACACAGATCGCGGGGAATGGGATGCGCTGCAACAGAAACTAAAGGCGGATGAAAAGCGGATTGCGCTTCGCCGTGATGCCGGAAAATCGGATTTCACCAACTGGATGGGAACCGCCACTCCCAAGCTTTTTACCGATCGGTTGCCTCAGGACAAACCGTATTTCCACGCCCTCTTGAATGAGGGCGAACCCGCGACCAACGAGCCGCAGACGATCACGTATTTGCTCAAAGGCGAAACCAACAAGCTCACCCTCAAGACCAATGCGGCGTGGCAGGCTGGTCATGTGGCGTCCAAGGCTTTTCAAGTGAACAGCAAGACCAATCCCGTAGCCATTGCGGAAGTTGGCGACTTTGCCCGAGACGAGGCCTTTTCCTACGGTGCCTGGGTTTACCGGACCAAAGATACGTACGGCGCCTTTTTCTCGCGCATGGATGATACCCAGAATAACCGCGGCTGGGATTTATGGCTGGTCATCAACCAACCGGCCATGAATCTCGTCAATAAGTGGCCGGACGACTGCTTGAAGGTCATTTCCAAAAAGGAAGTTCCCTTGAATCGCTGGACGCATGTTTTCGTGACTTATGACGGCTCGTGCAAGGCTTCCGGGGTTAAAATTTATGTGGATGGGAAATCGCAGATTACCACAGTGGAAGCCGATCGGCTGAAGAGTTCGATCCACACAACGGTTCCGTTCCGGTTGGGCCAACGCAGCCCAGACGGCGCGCCCGTGGATGGGTTCGGCATCCAGGACGTGAGAATTTATGATCGGGTGTTGGCACCAGAAGAAGTCCAATCGCTGGCCGAAAATCTGCGCGCCGCTTATCTGTTGGGCAAATCCGCCGAGCGCCGCAAGGCCGGGGAAAATGACGAAGTGTACGAATGCTGGCTCAAGAATTTTGACGAGGAATATCAGGACGCAATGGACGTCAATGTCAAACACGAAAAAATCGCGACGGAAATCCAGGCGCGCGGCACGGAAGCACTGGTGATGGCGGAGCGCACGAATTCAGCGGTGGCCTATGTTCTATTCCGCGGAGATTATGACAAGCGCCGCGACAAGGTGACTCCCGCCACGCCGGCTGCGTTGCCACCCATGCCGGCGGATTATCCGAGCAATCGCCTCGGCTTTGCTAAATGGCTAGTGCGACCTGAAAATCCGCTGACCGCTCGGGTCACCGTAAACCGTTTCTGGGAGGAAGTTTTTGGCGCCGGCATCGTGAAAACCGCGGGCGATTTTGGGGTCATGGGAGAGTTGCCGTCCAATCAGGCATTGCTGGACTGGCTCGCGGTGGATTTCCGCGAATCCGGCTGGGACATGAAACGGTTTTTTAGACAAGTAGTGATGTCTGCAACGTATCGCCAGTCGGTTGCCACCACCCCGGACCTGATGGCCAGAGACCCGGACAATCGTTTGCTTGCGCGCGGACCACGTTTTCGCATGGACGCGGAAATGATCCGGGATTACGACCTGGCTGCCAGCGGTTTGCTGGTGCAAAAAATCGGCGGACCGAGTGTCCGCCCTTATCAACCGGATGGTGTCTGGGAAGCCGTGGCCATGGACGTCAGCAATACCCGCTACTATAAGCGCGACGAGGGAGAAAATCTGTATCGCCGGAGTCTGTACACTTTCTGGAAACGCGCCGCGCCCCCGGCTTCGATGGATATTTTCAACGCACCGAGCCGCGAAACCTGCACGGTCCGCCGGGAACGGACGAATACGCCGTTGCAGGCGCTGGTGACAATGAACGACACACAGTTTATCGAGGCCGCCCGCAACTTAGCCCAACTGGCGCTCAAACAGGGTGGAACCAAAGACCGGGACCGGTTGGATTTCATGGCCAAACGCCTGCTCGCGCGATCCCTGCGCCCATCTGAGCGCAAAACCACGCAAACTGCCTTGAAAGCTTTTCTGGCGCAATATCAGGCCGAACCGAAAGCGGCGAAGGCGTTGATTAGCGTCGGCGCGTCCAAGGCAGATGAGACGCTGGATCAACCCACCTTTGCAGCCTACACGATGATTGCCAACGCCCTGATGAACCTGGACGAAGTCCTTAACAAATAAATTACTATGAAACCTTTCCCTCAGTTCAATCCGCATCCGGTGTTCAAAGACTACGTGCGTTATGAAACGCGGCGCCAGTTCTTCAAGCACGGCGCCAGTTTCATGGGCGCGGCGGCATTGGGCATGCTCGCGCCGAAAATGCTTCAGGCGGCGGAAAAAGTCGCCCGCGCCTCCGCCACCGGCAAGACGCCTGGGCCGCATTTCGCCCCCAAGGCAAAGAAGGTAATCTATCTGCACATGGTCGGCGGACCGCCCCAGATGGACATGTTCGATTACAAGCCGGTCATGAAAGATTATTATGACAAGGATCTGCCGGAATCCGTCCGCAACGGCCAGCGTTTGACCACCATGACCTCCGGCCAGACGCGGTTTCCCATCGCTCCGTCCATGTATAAATTCACGCAGCACGGAAAATCCGGCATGTGGATAACAGAATTGTTGCCATGGACTGCGAAAGCGGTGGACGACATTTGCTTCATCCGTTCCATGCACACCGAAGCCATCAATCACGAACCGGCTATCTGCTACATGCAGACCGGCAACCAAATCACCGGCCGGCCCTGCCTCGGTTCCTGGGCTTCCTATGGTCTGGGGGCAATTAACCGGGATTTGCCAACGTTCGTGGTGCTGATGGCCAAGTCGACCAACCTCGAAGGGAACCAGGCCATTTCCGGACGCCTTTGGTCGTCCGGTTATCTGTCCGGCGAACATGCGGGAGTTCTATTCCGTTCCGGCGGCGATCCCATTCTTTACATCAATAATCCCGATGGCGTGGACACCAAAGCGCGTCGCCAGATGCTCGATGTGGTCAAGGCCATGAACCAGATGAATTTCCATGAAGTGGGTGATCCGGAAACGCACACGCGCATCGAACAATTTGAGTTGGCGTTCCGCATGCAATCGAGCGTGCCGGAGCTCACCGACACTTCCAAGGAACCCGAGTCCACCTACCAGCTTTACGGCGAAGAAGCGAAAAAGCCCGGCACCTTCGCCCAGACGGCGCTGCTGGCGCGAAGAATGGTCGAGCGCGGTGTGCGTTTCGTTCAGATTTATCACAACAACTGGGACACCCACGGCAATGTGGCGGGCCGCCTGCCGCTGCAATGCAAGGACATCGACCGGGCCTGCTACGGGTTGATCCAGGACCTCAAGCAACGCGGACTACTGGATGATACGTTGGTCATCTGGGGCGGCGAGTTTGGCCGCACGATCTATTCTCAGGGCGGATTGACCAAGGATAATTACGGACGCGATCATCATCCGCGCTGTTTCACGATGTGGATGGCTGGCGGCGGCTCCAAACCTGGCACGGTTTATGGTGAGACCGATGACTTCTCCTACAACATCATCAAAGACCCGGTGCACATTCACGATTTCCATGCCACGGTGTTGAACTTGCTGGGGATGGACCATGAACGGTTTACGTTCCGTCACCAGGGGCTCGACCAACGGCTTACGGGCGTGGAACCTGCTCGCGTCGTGCGCGAGTTGATCGTCTGATTGAGCGATCGCGCTATAGGCAACTGGATAACTACGCTCTGATTTCAGTCAGACTGGGGAAATAATCATGAGAACTGAAACCAGATCATATAAGTGTAGAGCAAAGCCATCAGTCCAATGAAAATGGCCCACCATAAGAAAAGATTTCGGACCCCGCGATTTCGTTGGCGCTCCGCCTCCGGCAAAGCCGCTGCTTTCCACGTCCAGATGATGCCTTTTGTCCGTTCGGGGTCAGGAGGTGAGGTCAGCAGAGAAATCACGATTAGAAGCACCATCGAGGAAATCCAGACCACAAATGTTCGGTTCAGCCAGTTGTCGAAAGGGACCAGCCAGGAAACGTGTTTGAACAAGACCGCTTCTACCAACCATGTATAGGGGAAGCCGAGGAGCAAGACAGCCGTAGCCGCAGCAGCCGTTGTCCGCCGCCACATGACTCCCAGCAGGAATACTGCGGCAATGGGAGCCGCAACCCAGGCGCCAACGTTTTGAATGACGTCGAACACGCCCAATTTCTGCCGGGTAAACCAGAGTGCCAGGATCGTAGCCGTCAACAGGATGAGGAACGCGCTGATGCGTCCGACAAACAGATAATGCGCATCAGAACGGCGCGGAGCCAACCAGGAACGATACAGATCCATGGTGAAAACAGTGCTACAGGAATTCAGCACCGAGCTGATATGCGACATCATGCCGCTGGTGAGGCCGGCGATCACAATTCCACTCAGTCCCGCGGGAATTAATTCCCGTACCAAAGTCGGAAACGCCTGATCTTTGTCTGGCAGATTAGGGAACAACTTGAAGGCCGCGATGCCTGGAATCACGACCAGCAGCGGCAAAAGGATTTTCATAAAGCCGGCAAATACCACGCCCATGCGCGCGTCCCATTCGCTGCGAGCACCCAGGCAGCGTTGCACAATGAATTGATTGGTACAGTTATACCATATCCCGACGGAAAGGGACAAAGTCCAAACCCCAAACCATGGGTATTCCTTGTCTGTGATCGGAAAGATGATCCTGAATTTCTCGGGCTGGGCCTGCATCAAGCTGCCGAGGCCGCCCACTTTGTGAAGGCTGACGATGGTGACCACCAGGCCGCCAATCATCATCACGACAAATTGTAAGAAATCGGTCCAGGCAACGGAACGTAATCCACCGTAAATGGTGTAACTGCCGGCCAAAATTGCCAGCGCCACTATGGTCACGGTCTCATTAACCCCAAACATTCCTTGCAATGCTTTGGCGCCCGCCAGCATCACCACAGCCATTTGTGCGACGATCCAAAGAACGAGTGAACAAATCGCGAAGAGGTAACGGCAGGTTGGGTTATAACGGCGTTCGAGAAACTCAGGCATGGTGTACAGCCCGCCCCGGATGTAGTATGGGAGAAAGATCCAAATGAGGGCGGAAAATGTGAACCAGTTGCCCCACTCCCATTGAGCCACCACAAAACCGACACTGTAAGCCACCCCGATCATTCCGATGAAATGTTCGGTACTGATATTTGCCGCGATGATGGAACCGCCAATCGCGTACCACGGCAATCCTTCACCGGCCAGAAAGTAGTCTTTAGTACTGCTGGTTTTCCGGCGGGCTACCCAAAGTCCCAAAACGATGTTGCACGCAAGGTAAACGACGAAGAAGGCAATTGTGAGTGGATCGCGCAATGCCTCTGGTCGTTAACTCACGTTTGGTTGCCAGCGTTAACGGCGAGCTGTTGGCCGGCCTTCCACTTGCCGTCGCCGGAGAAACACCCGCCGTAACAGGTTCTAAATTTTATACTGCGGTATTTTCATCAGTTCGCCGTCCTTCATCGCCGAATGATGGGAAATGATTCCCGCCACCGTCAAGTTGAGGGCCATGCCGACGTCCACCAGCGGCTTGCGATTTTGAAGAATTGCAGAAACGAATTCGTTCATACAATAACCATGCGATCCACCGTGCCCTCCGGCCGAAACGCCCGGCGGCAGCGGCGGACGTTTTAAGTCCGGGAGATTTTTTTCCAGCCCTTCGTATTGCCCGTAGAAACTACCTCGCTGTCCGCGAAGACGTCCCATCTCGCCGCCGTAAGCGGGCGTGTCCCAACTCACCGCCATGCGCGACGTGCCGCCCTCAGTCGTACGACATAAGGCGATCTCCGTGCCGAACGGATTTTTGTAAACATTGTTCGCCGCCTTGAACTGGTCGATCACGCTCCGCATTCCGATGCAGGAAACTTCCGTGAAACTTCCGCCGGTAACGCAATGGTAATAGGCGTTTGAGTGCGTCGGATAAAATTGAGGCGGCAAACCGATGCGCCAGCCTTTGTAAGAATCGATGGGTTGCTCCATATAGTGAAAATATTCACCCTCGGAATAAACCAGCTTGCCCAATCCGCCGGCGTTGTAGATCTGCCGCATGGCATGCAGGTCTTCGTGAAAAGCGGAGGTTTCGAACATCATATACTTGAGACCGCTTTTCTTAACAGTTTCCAAAAGGCGATCGGCGTCTTCGAGCGACCCGAGAACCGCAGGCACGGCAGTGGCGACGTGCTTGCCATGTTTCAGAACTTCGATGCAATGTTGCGCGTGGTGCGGCGCATCCGTTGCCACAAACACCGCTTCGATCCGATCGTCTTTGACGAGTTCTTCGAGCGACGGATAAGTTTTTGCGCAACGCGTCACCTGAGCGAGTTCCGCGCAACGGTCGGGAAACAAATCACTCACCGCAACCACTTCGACATTCGGATGATCCTGGAAACTAAACGCCGAGGCGAATTTGCAGACGCCGTTTCCGACCAGGCCCACGCGAATCTTACGATCGGAAATCGGCTTCCAACCTTTGGACAAATTCGGATCTTCTTTGGTTTTTTCAAAACCCGGAATGACCTTTTCCGCGGCCGCTTGGGCGGCCTGCTTGAAACCCAATGCCGCCGCACCGGTCAGCGCTCCACTTCGCAAGAGAAAGGCGCGCCGGGAAAATCTGTTGGATTGATCGGAGGATTGAATGTTTTCTGAAGTGTTTTTCATATTTCTATTTTCAAAGGAGTTGAGGTGAGTCGGCGACTGTCCCCGCTTTCCGGAAGCAAATACTCGGAGCCGGGTTTCCGGTTCAGAGAACCTACGCCTCCGGGAATCCATTGTTCATTCCCGCGCAACGTTGCTCCCGACTTTTTCCAATGGTTCACAATGGGATTCATGGATGGGTCGAACCGAGTTGAGCAGTTGAGCTTTTTATGGAGCTTGCATTAGACCAAATACTGTATCAACAAGATTGATGGAAAATGTCAACAGGGCATCCTCAAAAGCCCCATCCAACCCGGCAAATGACCGGAGTTCTCCCACCAGTTTCTATGAAAATTATCTTGCGAACTGCCGTCAATGATAATTCACGAGCCCGACTGCTCCTGCTGCTCCTATTATTGGAAGTTTTCCTTGCACCGGCGGCGATGCCTTCTCAGTCCGTCAAAACAAACACGCCAACGAAAAATCGTCCGGCGAACGATCTGGTACTTCGCGACGCGACGCTCTTCGACTCTCGACGTGGGATCATGGTGCCAGACCAGAGCCTTATCATCCGGGGCGAACGTATCGCATGGGTCGGTGAGCACTCCAGTTTGCCGAAGCTTCCACGTCGCGCACAGGTGCTCGACCTGCATGGCAAATTCATTATTCCCGGCCTTATAGATGCCCATGTGCACCTCATCCATAAACTCAATGACGCGCATATCACGGCCGATGAAATGCTGCCCATGTTTCTTGCCGCCGGGGTGACTTCGGTTCGTGATATCGGCGACCCTGTCGTGCCGCAAAAGATGCTGGCACGATTCTCCGAGGCGCATCCCGAATCCTGTCCCCGCGTGTTTATGTGCAGTCCCTTAATAGACGGCGCGCAACCGTATCACCGCGACATCGGCTGGGCTTTGACCGATCCGGAAGTCGTGCCCGCTTTCGTGGAGGACATGTCGAAATGGGGCGTAACGACATTGAAGATGTACGTGGGGACGGAGCGCAAAGTCGGACAGCGAGTCATTGAAGAAGCGCATAAGCGCGGCCTGATGGTAACGGGTCATCTTGGACTTTATTCCGCCCAGGACGCTGTCGCGGATGGTATTGATTGCCTCGAACATATTTGGTCAGTGTTCGACTATATCATCCCGGCCGAGGTCAGGCAGATTCCCCATTATCGTTCGTCGATGGACTTGAACACTCCGATAGCACGCGATCTTATCACCAACCTCGTGCAGCGACACGTGCTGGTTGATCCCACGCTGACCGTGTTCAAAAACCTGATCCTGCTGAATGATCTCCCCTCCGTGAACCAGAATCCGGAGAACGCCCTGGCCCCGGCCCGTCTGCGGGAACAGTGGAACAGCTACCGCCTATATTTTGCCAAAAATACCGAATTGACTCCCCGGGAATTCCGCATTCGCGAATTTCAGAAATATCAGGAGTTAACTCTGCTGTTATACCGCGCCGGCGTTCCCCTCCTCGCCGGAACGGACACTCCCGAGTGGTTTGTACTTCCAGGCTTCTCGCTGTTGCAGGAATTGGAATTATTCGTCGAAGCGGGGTTGCCACCGAGCGCGGCCTTGCAGTCGGCAACAATCAACAATGCCCACGCGTTGAAACAGGAATCGCAGTTAGGCAGCATCGAACCAGGAAAACTCGCGGACCTGGTCATCCTTTCGGCCGATCCGACGGCTAACATCCGTAATGTGCGCCGCATTGAGAAGGTCATCCGCAGCGGAAAAATCTGCGAGCCAGCGCAACTCTTGAAGCTTGTGTCACTTCAATAGTCAGGACCTGATCCAAAAAAAGTGAATGCATGCCGTGCAATGCTTACGACTAATGTATCAAGCCGAAGCATTTTTATCGGCCTTTTATAGTGTTTGCTGGTCCTTTTTTACGATTGTTGCGTTCACCAAACCAACAATAATGTTAGGAAGCTAACAACCCAGAAAAATCCACCGGTTACTAACAAGCCCGGCAAGAAAGTATGAAAAATCATTGTCACATTAAATGGCTGACCTTGCTCGCATCCCTTTGCCTCCCACTCGTCGCTGCCCATGCGCAACAACCACCCAGTACAGATCGTGTCCTTTGGTTAAAAGCCGACGCCGGCTTAACTCTGGGGACCAACTTCACCGTGACGAAATGGGCCGACCAGGCCGGTGGTGTCCTCAACGATGCCGTGCCGTACGGCGCTAACGCGCCCCACATCGGCGAGATCACTTTCTCCAATGGACCCCAACCTGCCATTATCTTCAATGGCCTGCAGGGTTTCAACCTGTCCAATCCAACCGATACGGATCTCACCAACCTCTCCGTTTACGTCGTCAGCAGCATCAGCCAGACCCAGTCCACCACCATCATGATTGCCACCTATGCCCCCGTCTCCGGATGGGCACTGGGCATTGCCGACTTTACCCTGAACCGAATCAAATGGTTTTCGCCAGGTCAGAGCTTGGAACCGGCAACAGCTAACATGGTTCCAGACATTCCCAACATCATTAGCGCGACCTACTCCAATGATACCAAAAGCCTTTATCTCGATACCGTCCTCCAGGACACGGTAACGGGTGTGGGCCCTCCCACCTACGCGAATGGCCATCAGCTCACCGTCGGCACCCTGGCTGGCGGCAGTCAGGCGTTTTACGGCGCTATTGCCGAGATATTGGTTTACTCCTCGAGCTCTGATGCACAGCGTACTGCCGTCGAACAATATTTTCAGCGCAAGTACTTTGGGACGGGTACCGGGCCCGTCTCTATTACCTCCGGCCCAACCAGTCAAACCGTAACCGCCGGCAACTCCGCCGCCTTCGCCGTGTCAGTCGACGGTGCGCCCCCGATCACTTTTCAATGGCGCACCAATGGCGTTCCCATTCCCGGCGCCACCAACATTGATTACCTCATTACCACTGTGACGCCCGCCAATGCTGCCTCATACAGTGTCGCCGTCACCAATTCTTCGGGTGGTCTCATCAGCACATCCGCCGTTCTGACCGTTAACTCCGATCTCACTCCGCCCCAGGTGCTCGCGGCTGGTCGCGATTTTAATATAAACACAACTGTCGTCGTCACCTTCTCCGAGCCCGTATCCGCCGCTACAGCCACCAATGCCGGCAATTATAAGATCAACAATGGTGTTACCGTCTCTTCCGCTGTGTTGGACGGCGCTTCAAGTGTCGTGCTCACCACCTCTGCCATCACCTATGGCCCGGCTTATACCCTCACCGTGACCAACGTCGAAGATCTCGCCGCCAATAAGATTGCCGCCAACACCACCGTTCCATTGCAAGTTTCTGCTCCCCTTGCCGCCACACCCCCAACCACAGACATGGTTCTTTGGTTCAAGGCTGATGCAGGCGTCGCAACGGATGTCGATGGCGTCACCATCACCGGCTGGACCGATCAGGCCCCCGGCGGCAACGACAATAGTTCCGACGCCATTACTGGAGCGCCGAAGTTGAAGGAGGCGTACTTTCCTTCCAACGGCTTCCATCAAGTCGTTCGCATGAATGCGGCTGGCTTCCATCTCCAAAACGCTCCGGATGCTGATTTGCAGGTCTTCAGCGTTTATGTCGTCGGCAGCGTCGCCAATAACAATCAAGGCGGCGAGATTTTCATTTCCGACTGGCCCGGAATGGCTCTCGGCATCAGCGATACCGTCGGAGGCGTGCCCAAATACGTTACTTTTAACGGTGGTGTCAATAGTTTGGAACCCGCCGCCGCCAAATTCAGCAACAGCATCCCCGCCGAGCTCACCATGACTTATACCACGAACGGCAACAGCAAAGCCGCCTACCAGAATGGACAACTCGTCGCCACTGCCACCACCACCATCTCCTACGCTGGCGGGGCATTGACCCTGGGAATGCTCTCGAGTGGCGGCCAAAACCTGAACGGCGATATCGCTGAGATAATCCTTTACTCCTCAGTCTCCGCCTCCCAGCGTGCGGCCGTGGATGATTACCTGGGTGCGAAGTATTTTGGAGGACCGGTGCTGCCTACTCTGCTTTCTGCCCAACGAGATTTGTTCCAGGCGACCACCGTGACCGTCGAGTTTTCCGAGCCCGTCAGCGCCGCCACTGCCACTAATACCGGCAACTACTCCATCAATCAGGGAATCGTCATAAACGGAGCCACTCTCAATCCGAACGGAACAACCGTGCTACTGACCATTACCACACCCTTGTCGAGTAGCCAGACGTATACCTTGACCGTCAATGGTGTGCAGGACGCCAGCGGAAATACAATTGCCCCCAGCTCGCAAATAGCGGTCCTCGTACCGTACGACCCCGTTCGCCAGCAATATAATGACGGCGCACGGGAAATCGTCTCGCTCGAGGCGGAACATTATAATCTCCGCACCAGTGGCGGAGGCCACGATTGGATTTTCACCACTTTACCACCTACGCTATTACCGACCGATGCCAACACGAACTTTTCGGGCGTCGGTGCGATGTATGCCAGTCCGAACAGTGGTCTTAACGTTGGCACGCTTCCACTCGGGACGACGCCAACCGGCACTCCGCGCATGGATTACGCCGTTCAATTCACAAACACGGGCACATTCTACGTTTGGGTGCGTGCCGTCGCTGACAGCGCGCCGGGGGCCAGCGCAAATGACTCCGTGATGCTCGGATTAGATGGTGGCTTGACCACGCGTCTCACGGGATTCCCAGGAGGGCAAGGTTATGTCTGGGGCAATACAGCTGTAGGCGACAGCGGCCCAATAACCGTAAACTCGACAGGCAATCATATCATCAATATTTGGATGCGCGAAGACGGCTTCGTCGCGGACAAGATCCTCTTGACGAGTGATAATGCTTATACGCCGACCAGTTTTGGCCCAGCAGAGAGCGCCGCAGCCCCGGCCATAGCTCCCGTCAGATTGACCATCGATCGGTCAGGCGCGAACCTAACTTTGTCCTGGTCAGGATCTGGAATCCTGCAATCCGCAACAAGCGTCAATGGCCCATACGTTGATCTAATTGGTTCAGCAAGTCCGTACAATGTAACGCCAAGCGGCGCCGCGACTTTCTATCGGCTTCGTCAGTAACCGGTGGAGGTGACGGTAGGTTGAACATGCCGCTGGGGTGGCAAGCCTCCCCAGCGTTTTTGAACATGCGATCGAATAAAAGAGCAACAGGAGCGCGGCTGTGTCGGCAGACCAGCCGCAGCGGCCCGCACCATGCTGCGGCTGGTGCTTCGCACACAGCCGCGGTCCGCTGGCTCGCAACAGGTTTTACGCTGATTGAGTTGTTGGTGGTCATTGCCATCATCGCGATTCTTGCAGCAATGCTCCTGCCCGCCCTTAATAAGTCCAAGACCAAGGCTCAGGGCATCAGTTGCCTGAACAACCTGAAACAGTTGAACTTGGCGTGGTACATGTATGCCGGTGACAACAATGACGAGTTACCGCCGAATAACATCATTGGCACGGGCGAAGGTTGGTGTGCTGGGTGGCTTTCACCTGCGCCTGGAAATAGTGATAATACAAATATTTTCAATCTGATGTCTCCACGTGGGAAGCTTTGGCCTTACAACAAGTCTCTCGGCATCTACAAATGCCCAGCAGATAAGAGCATGGCCGTTGAGGGCCAGGCAACTTACGAACGAACTCGCAGCGTCTCCATGAATTGCAGGATTAACGGCACCGACTATTTCATAGCGCCAGTTAACCAGTTTTATAATCCTAAGAAGCTGACAGAAATTGTTAACCCCCCGCCATCGCTTGCGTTTGTCTTTCTTGACGAGAGGGAGGATAGCATTGACGACGGTTACTTTGGTGTGGACATGGCCAACCCTATAGCATCCGCAACCTGGGTGAATTACCCGGCCAGTTATCACAACGGCGCGGCAGGATTCTCATTCGCTGATGGCCACGCGGAGATTAAGAAGTGGATGGACGCAAGGACGACTCCACCACTCGTAAAGGGCCAATATATGGCGACATACATCGCTTCTCCCAACAATCGCGACTTGGAATGGGTTCGGGAGCGGTGCAGCGCACGGCGAGCGCAGTCACTTCCGAGGTGAGGCCTTTCCCAACACCAGATTCGAAAGGGTGGATCGGTGGCATCTTTGGAGCAGGCTTCACAGATGTGGGTCCGATCGATCGGCAAGGTTCTTGATTGAGTGCGCAGCTCAATTGGACGGATGTTTAGCGGCCCATCACATAAACTGTTGCCGCAGCCAGGATTGAGTTGCGCCGACAGGAGTTCCGAAGCAAAATGAATTCTTATTGCTTGGGAAAAAGGCGGAAACGGCTCAGAAGAAGCGGTCAAAGGAACAAAATGAGCCTGTCCCTTCATTGCGCCTGCCTGCTGCTGCTCAACGCCGGTTGTGTGACTTACAGGACGATTAGAGTGACCGCTTCGACAACAGCCGAGATTTTATTTCCACCCTCGTTTGCTTGCACTTGAATTTGACTGGCATAACGAACTACATGGGCGTTGGAGAGAATACGTTTGCCTTCAATAACCACACCGCTGCCCGTCATCTCTCTTGCCGGCTCAAAGAGTACGAAAGAGAGGGCCAAAGAGCTTTAGTCGCAAAGGTTTTCATAAGAATAGCTGTTATTTTACGAACCGGTCCATCGGGATTTCGATAAATTGCCGGCCGTCAAAAGAAAGACGCGCAACGAGCGGGGACTTGCACGCAATTGCCCAGAAATCCTGCATTCGTGGCCGCCATGGGCGAAGAGGGCTCCATTGTTTTTTGCTGTTTCATTTCAGGTCGACCCGAGAATACGCCGGCCAAATTTGATTTAACGACAGAAGGCGGGCGGCGTCACAGTTCCAGGATGCGGAGACTGTGACGCCGTGTAGGAGATCAGGGGCAGGGATTTTCGGGGAGCTGTCTGGTTCTTGGGCGTTCAAATAAAATCGCATGTGCAGTAGCTATCGAGAATTAGTCCTGTTTCTGAGCTGGGAATGTCGCAAAGCTGTTGGGCTTAACCAAACGTTCGGCTCGGGCAATCTGCTCCGAGCTCATTCGAGCTTTCAAGTTGTCGCGATTAACCACGCCGGAAATGAGTCCTGCCTGAGCCGCCAGCGAGTACCACTTGTAAGCCTCGACATGATCTTCAGGCAGCCCCTCTCCGCGCTCGCACATTACGCCGAGCCGGTTCAACGCGAGGGGATATTTTGCCGACGCAGAGCTTCTGAGCCACGAGACGGCTTTCGCGCCATCCGGCTTGACGCCCTCACCCGCTTGATACATTCGGGCCAGGCTATATTGGGCCTGAGGAAGACCTTGTTTGGCTGCCTTGCGATACCACATTGCAGCCTGAACAGAATTAACTCGGACGCCGTCGCCAAATTCAAGCATGCGGCCAAGTCGATATTCAGCCTCTGGCTCACCTGCTTCAGCGCGCGCGCGGATGGCCTTGATGCCGGCATTTGGAACCGAGCTCGCTTGAACTAGTGTCGCGCAGAGCAGGATGGCCATTGTCCAGGCCATGCCCAGTCGGGACGCCTTCAAAAGGGCGGCCATCGAGATGGGCGGGGCATCAAGTTGAAATCGGCCTGGCGTTTGGAAGCGGCTGGCGCTGCTTTTCTTCGATTTGGGTTCAATCCTGCGAGGGTTGGCTGCCTTTAGTTTCATACTTTTTCCGGTTAATATTTGCTGCTGTTATCAGGGATACGAAAACGGAAGACAGAACTTGCAGGAAAAGATTTGAGGATTGTGAAGCTGGTTCGCGCGGTTTGTCTGGCTCGTTTCTTCCGCACGCACCAGGCAAGGTTAGTACGGCGAATTAGCCGGGTTGAGGATCGTCACTTGCTCGAGCTCCACGTCCCGGAAGTGACCATGCTCAAACGTGGCAAGCGTAACAGTCAGAAGAGCGCAGTTTTGGGAAACTGCGCCGCCAGCACAACGCGATTAAATCGGACCTAAGAACTCCATTCCGTTCTACAAGCAGGGCGTTTCCTCCCCATCACTAGTTTAGAAGTTCAAGATGGGGAATTTAACCGCAGAGACGCTAAGAACGCAGAGAAAAAGGAAAAACAGAACGCGCAATAACGCGCGCAGTGCGGTGCCCCAAATCCCTTTATGGAAGGATGAACCAGACCTATGGCAGCGAAAAGCCGTTCAGATATTCGCGATTGATAAAGCGGGCGGCCTCGGGCGCATTCTTCGCGCGCATTTTCGGACCGTCCCAATCCAGCGGCTTGCCAACCCGCAGCGCCACGCAACCGAGGAGAATGATCTCTGTCAGGTATGCGGCGATATCAAAGTTGGAATAGGGCACGGGACCACCTTTGCAGCCGGCAATCCATTCCAAATGTTGTTTCGGATCACCTGTTCCAGGATGCTCGTTGCGAGGAATTGTTTGGGGAATATTTTTCACGGCTTCATGAGACCTGCCGTCGGTCAGATCCTTTTCATCTTTGAGCTTGATGAAAAAGCGCGCGCCGTAGTCGTCAGGGGAGAAGAGTTGGCCTTTCTCGCCGATCAAAAGACAACCACTGTCTGGCAGCTTCTCCTGCAATTCTCGAATGCTGGTGGTGATGTCCTCTGGAGGCCGCAAAAGTGTTACAGACTTATCTCCGGGGTTGCCATCATACCAGAAGAATTCGGTTTCTGGCAGGCCTTCACGAGCTGGAAAAACAAATCGAATTTTCGTTGTCTTCGGATAGGTCTCAGAGTTGAGTTCAGAGTGATCCAATAACTCAACCAACCGTGGGTAGCCAAGTTTCGCGGCGCGAAACGGCATGTTCGCTGTATGACATGCCATATCCCCCAGCGCGCCTGTGCCAAAATCATACCAACCGCGCCAGTTGAATGGATGGTAAACACCATTTTTAAATGGCCGATGAGGAGCAGGTCCGAGCCACAAATCCCATTTGAAATCGGCAGGGATCGGATCCTCACCTGCGGGGCGCCCAATCCCCTGCGGCCAGATTGGACGGTTACTCCACACATGAATTTGTCGGACCGGGCCAATCAGCCCCGACTGAACAACTTCGACCGCGCGACGCAACCCTGCTTCCGAACTGCCCTGGTTGCCCATCTGGGTCACCACGCCATATTCTTTGGCCAGCTTGCGCAAATGGCGCGCCTCGTAAACCGTTCGAGTCAGCGGTTTTTGGCAATAAACATGTTTGCCCATCTTGATGGCTGTCGCAGCAACAATGGCGTGCAAATGATCGGGAGTGGAAACGGTGACAGCATCGATGTTCTTTCCTTCCTTTTCGAGCATTTCACGCCAATCGTAATAGAATTTGGCATTGGGACAGCGTTTGAGAGAATCGGCAGCTTTCCCCTGATCCACGTCGGCTATGGCCACGATCTGCTCGCCTGCGCAGCATTCAATATCACTCCCGCCCTTTCCTCCACCTCCAACCGCGGCAATGCGCAACTTATCGCCAGGATTCAGTTTAGTCGGTTTGGGTTTAGAGTAACTGGTGATCGCGGTCGCACTTGCCGCCAGTGCCGAATAATAAAGGAAGCGTCGGCGGGTTATGCCCGACTGGGGGGAAAATTCTTTATTCATAGTTCTTTCCTACACAGTGCTTGCCGGGTGAGCAAGAAAAACTTGCCCAGCTCTGGTCTTGGAATTTTTGGGTTTTAGTGCCAGTTTCATTGTTTACAGCTTCCAACCTTTGCGATACTCGCGTCGCACATATTGCGCAGCCTCACGCGAGTTTTTTGCCCGCATTTTTGGTCCATCCCATTCGAGCTTGTGTCCCGTCCGCAATGCGACGCAGCCCAGCAGCATGATCTCGGTGAGATAGGCCGCGATATCAAAATTGGAATAAGCCGGAGGCCCGCCTTTGCATGCGGCAATCCACTCCTGATGCTGGCGTTCATCCGTGCCGCCCTGGAACGCGTTGCGCGGGATTGTTTGTGGGATTGCTTTCACCGCCTCATGATCGGTTGCGCGAGTCAGCTCTTTCTCACCCTTTAATTTGATGAAAAAGCGCAGATCTCCGTCCCCATCATCGGGTGAGAAGACCTGGCCTTTTTCGCCCACGAGTATGCAACCGCTTCCAGAGACATTATCGAGCAAAGTAGAAACATCGCCAGTGACCTCCTTTGGTGGTTTGTTGCCACCGTCTGACCACCAGAGTGTGACTGGTGGCTGACCCGCTCGAGCGGGAAACTCGAAACGAATTCGCGAGCTCTTGGGGTACATATCTTTGGTCATGCCCGAGGACTCAGCTTCGATTTCGGTGGGATATTCCAATTTCAAAGCACGAAACGGCCAGTTCACGGTATGGCAAGCCATATCGCCCAAAGCGCCTGTGCCGAAATCCAGCCAGCCACGCCAGACCCAAGGCTGATACACTCGACGTTCCCGCCTGTTGCCACCCACTTGAGCGGGCCATTCGGCCTTATAATCACGCCAGGGCGCCGTCCCCAACCACAGGTCCCAATGCACTCCTTCGGGGACTGGATCGTTCCCTTGGGGGCGCTCCATTCTCTGGGGCCAGATCGGCCGATTCGTCCAGACATACGCCTGACGTATCGGGCCAATGATACCGGATTGCACAACCTCCACCGCTCGCCGCAAGCTATCGGACGCACTGCCCTGATTGCCCATCTGAGTGGCGACTTTGTATTCGCGCGCTAATTCACGCAACTTGCGCGCCTCATACACATCATGGGTCAGTGGTTTTTGACAATAAACATGTTTGCCCATTTTGATCGCGGTCGCCGCGATAATCGCATGCATATGGTCCGGCGTGGCGACATCTACTGCATCGATGGACTTTTCTTTTTCCAGCATAACCCGAAAATCGGTGTAGAATTTCGCGTTCGGATATTTTTGGCGAGTAGAGGCTGCTGAAGATTCGTTAACGTCACAAAGGGCAACGATGTTCTCAGTCGAACAACAGCGCATGTCGCTCGAGCCCTTGCCTCCTGCGCCTACCCCGGCAATGTTCAATTTTTCATTTGGGGAAACCCGGCGAGGACCAGGTTTGGCATAACCCCGCAACGCAGCCGCGCTGGCCGCCATCGCCGAGTAATAAATAAACTGGCGGCGGGTGATAGAAGAGGAAGAAAGTTCGTGGTTAGGCATATCTGTTTCCTACTCCTCTGCTTGCGAACAGACAAGCGGAATCTGGGTTGCATTTTAGCAGCTATCCCGTCGTGGGTATGGTAGTTTAGGAGCATGTTGAATCAGGACTATAGCAAGCGCGATTATTTCCTGCCGGAAGGTTGCAAAGATCTGCTCGACGTTATAAACCTTCAAAAGTCCCAGGTTTTCTCGCAAATTCCCTGGCAGACATCGCAAATTCCCTGGCCGGTCGGCCAGCCGCAGACTCCGACCTCCCCGCCGAAAGGCGACATTTTGCTCCCTCATAATATAACGGTAGGTGATTTTGCCTCGATCCTTGGTCATAAACCTTTCAAGGTTATTGCTGACGCAATGGAGTTGGGCGTTTTCGCCAATGTGAAACAGCAGCTCGATTTCGATACAATGTCGAAAATCGCTCGTAAATATGGCTACACAGCAAGAAAAGCTCTATAATGTGCAGCCGGGGCGGGACGCCCTGCTAACTCGCAGGCGAGGACGCCTGCGCTACATCGCCTGTGCTACCTTAATCACACTTTGCCAATCCATTTTCTATCTTCCCACACGGCTTTCAGGGAGGTGAGATTGCGGGAATCGAAGACATTTTTGGCGGCGGTTAAAACTTTTCCTTTTTTTAGATTTTTCCAGGCGTCACTGGCGCTGATGGCGACGAATTGGAGGACACTGGGGTCGCGGTAGCAATCGATCATGCATCGGGTGCAGCCATCGCGAATCAGTTTGGATTCATTAAACTCGTAGATGCTGCACATGGGTTTTTCCCAAAAATGGCAACGGTAGAGATTCAAATTCCAGTCCAAATAGAAATATTTGTGTCCGCCTAGGCAGCCGAATTTCTCCGGTTGTTTCCGCAAATGGCGCTGCATTTCACTAAGGGATTCCGTTGGGTTCACGACTGGAAAACCACTGTGAACTTTCATCTGCTTGATTTTTTCGAAGACCTGGATGAGTTCCTCCGTTTTGTAACTGACCAGGCTCGAATCGCTGAAGCTCAAGTAGCTTGATGCCAGATTGGTCAGGGGATAACTGAAGGTGCAGCTTGTGAATCCGAGTTTAGCGAGAAAGGCGGGAAGCTTTTCGTAATCCTCGACTAGTTTGCTGGCTGTGACGCTCGCTGTGGTTTGAATCCCCAGGTCATGAAAGACCGCATTGGCCTTTTGAATCTTCTGGCAAACGTCGGGGAGGCCGCGGTTTTTCTCGTGCTTGGCCACATCGTGGGCGTCAATCGACATGATGACGCTGCTGAGACCGGCCCGGGCCAGTTCGCGCATGTTCGCGTCGGTCCACAGGGAACCGTTGGTGCACACCATGGGATGAATGCCCCTTTCGGCGGCATATCGCGTCATGGCGCACAAATCGCGATGTACAAGCGGCTCGCCTCCGACGAAAAGGAGGTAACCAATGTGATTTTTTACACAGATGTCGATTACGTCGCGCGCTTCGGCCAGGGTGACAGTGCGGCGCTGTTTGGGATCGAAGCGATCGACCGCAAAGCCGCAGAAATCACACTTGGCGTTGCAGACGTTTGTGATGGCAAATTGGAGGTAGCCTGGGCCGCCATGATCCAGCACTTCAGCAAGAAGTTTAAACCCGCTTTTTTTTGGGCGTATGACCGGTGCCAAGGTAGTCGGGACTGCAGCAGGTGCTATTCCTACCGGATCTGCTAAATTACTGCGGGCATAACTCATGAGGTTGTCCACGGTTAAACTCGCTCATCTTGGCGTGAATCCAAGCGCGGTAGCAATGTTTCTTTATAGCTTCGCACGCGCGTCGAGCGGTTGGACCCCGGCAAACTACAATATGTGGCTGCGAATCAATTCGACTGTGGGTTCAAATGAATTGTCGCTGCGAGCCGGGGGACGGCTCGCGGTCCGGCGGAGCGCGCGCCGTCCTCGGCGCGCAGCGGCACTAGTGTCAAAACGAACTTCCGATACTTCGGCGGCTACTTTTCAACAGCCCGCTAGACATGGAGACTTCTTGCGGTGGGTGGTTTTACCCGAGTATTGTAGTTGGACGAGCAGGTGCGCGTGAGCGCGATCGGGTTTATTTTTAAAAATTATGTCTACTGAAACAACGAAGATGCGTCGTGTGGATCCAGTCATCCAGTTCTCGGTATTCACACCCAATCGTCTAGGGCGACTGCATGATTTGATTCGATTGCTGGGGGCGCAATCAGTGCACGTGCTTGCGCTCATGGTTCTCGACACAACAGACAGCGCAATCATTCGTTTGGTTGTGGACGACCCGGATGGAGCCCGCACACTACTTGTGCGCGAAAGTTTTCCGTTCACTGAAAGCAATCTGATCGTAGTCGAAGCGGGGCCTACCGAGTTAAATAGTCTCATGGCAGCGTTGCTCGAGGCGGAGCTGAATATCAATTATCTTTATTCATTTATATTGTGTCCGGAAGGAAAGCCTCTTCTCGGGTTGAGCATCGAAGATAATGAAACCGCGGAACAGGCATTGAAACGGCACCAGTTCAAAACTTTAAAACAAGGCGATATTTCCAGGTAGGTCGAGCAGGGTGCGTTGGGAGAAATAAACGGGTTGCCCTCGAATTCATTGTGAACACCGAACCGGTTGACGACATGCAGCCTGCCATTCGGGTCGTGATGATGCCAAAAGATACCAACCCGCTGGGAACTATCTTTGGCGGACTGATCCTGAGTTACATAGACCAGGCCGGCGCTGTTCATGCTCGCCAGCTTTCCGCGAAAAATCTAGTGACGGTTGCCATGCACGAGGTCAAGTTCATTGCTCCGGTGTTTGTGGGAGATTTGGTCAGTTTTTACACCAGGACAGTGAAGATTGGGACGACTTCCATTACGGTCCTTGTAACGGTCGATGCGCGGCGATCGACTACGCCCCATGAAACTGTGCGTGTGACTCAGGCAGAAGTCGTTTACGTAGCTGTGGATGAACCGGGAAAGCCGGTCCCCATTCGGTAGATTGATTTCAGGAACCCGTTCGCGCCCGGTAAAAGAGGAATTTGTTGCTGGACGAGCGAGGGTCAGTCACATGAAAACGTCCTCCTGCCGGGGTGTTAGTCGTGAGAAGACTGGAAAATGAACCGGCTAACAGGTTCGAGGAAGATTCAACGGTCACCGTCTGGCTCGCAGGGGCCAGGACATCAAAGCTGAAACTGCTTCCGCGCGCAGTGTTTGTCAGGATCAGGGTGGCTGTTGCGCCGCCGGAGGTGATCAAGCTAAACCGCGTTGCCGTGCCAACGTACGCGACCGTTGTGTAGGTTGCGTTACTGGTAACGACCGCCCGATAAAAGCCGATGGAGGAATCGTAATTGCTGTTGGCCTGAAGGGTGTTTCCCGGAATGCTGACCGATGTCGCTGTGCCATTTAATGCGCCGGTCACGCCTGGATTGGCTGTGAGAAACACGCCGCCGATATTCACGGAAATATAATCGGCCGCAGTGCCGCCTGAGAAGGCATCCCAGGAAAGCAGGAAAGGCTGGGTCGGATTTACGGACTGAGCGGATGTGTAATTTGCAACATGCGGTGCATTGGGCTGCGTTACATTTGGCAGGTTGACGGTCACTTGTTGATTGGAGCTAGTGGCCATGACGTTGAACACGTAATTCCCTGTGCCATAGCTGGCATTGAACGTGGCGAGGTTCGTACTCGGAGAGAAAAGGTAGAACATTTCTTGCGCGACAAAATTCCGTGTTAAGTTTGTCACCACGCTGCTTGGAAGGGTGAGCGCCACATTTGTTGCTGTCCGATTGGAAGCGAGCGTTGTTACGGCGCTGAAGTTATAAGAAATGTCCGGATCAAGGAAAGGAGCAGCCGTTGAAGTTTGGTCGTATAGGTGTTGTTTAGCCACGCTGAACGTCGTGAATTGGTTTGTGCCGGAGCCTGTTTCGGTGCCACCGCCACTCCCGGTGCCAAAGAATCCGTCCGTCGTGCCACCCAAGGGGTCACCTGCCGGGTTTTCACCTGTTACACTCCAAAAAACGGTTTGGTTGGAGGGAAATGCGGGAGTGGGAGTGCACGTCAATACGGTATGGGCCGAGTTCCAGGAATACGAAGTCGATAGGATTGTGAAGGGAACTACGATGAAGAATTGCACCATAGTGACGTTGGTATCCGTGTTCATTTCTTCACTAAACGTGAAGACGACTGGAGCGGATGGAGAAACTCCTGTTGCAGCGTTATCGGGAACGGATGAGATAATAAAGGGTTGTGCTTGGAGGTGAGAGAAGCATCTTAAAGAAAGAAGCAGAAGCAAAACCTTTGGGGACACAGGATTCGTTTTCATAGGCAAATAAGTCCAGCTTTCATTGTCGCTTTACATTGATTGCAGATGCAAGCTTTATTTTCAAGGGACCGGCGGTTCGCGATCCGGCGGAGCGCGAACCGTCCTCGGCTCGCAGCACGTAGCTACATTCAATCGCGCAGAAATTCCTTACAAGGCCTCGTCCATCCTGGCTGAAAACAGTTTCGAACGGTTCCCCTTACCTCGTTGCCGCTGCCAGCCGCCACAGCCACCCGCTGAAGCCGCTGAGGTGTTAAATGAGAAGCCCACATGGCACCCTCCACTTTCAACTTTGCTGGCAAGTCGTCGTTACACAGCGGAGGAATTCGCGCGTGCGTTCATTCTGTGGATCGGAGAATACCTGTTCCGGCGTGCCGGATTCGGCGATACGGCCCTGATCGAAGAAGAGGACGCGGTCGGCCATATCGCGAGCGAATTGCATTTCATGTGTGACTACGATCATGGTCATGCCGTCTTCAGCCAGTTGGCGCATGACGCGCAAGACTTCGTCGCGCAATTCAGGGTCCAAAGCGCTGGTGGGCTCGTCGAAAAGCATCACCTGGGGTTGCATGGCCAAGGCGCGGGCGATGGCTACGCGTTGTTGTTGTCCTCCGGAAAGCTGCAGGGGATACGACTCGGTTTTGGATTGCAATCCGACTTTAGTAAGAAGCTGAATCGCGAGGGCTTCGGCTTCCTTCTGAGGCATCCGTTTCACCACCATGGGAGCCTGGGTAATATTTTGCAGGACTGTGAGATGCGGGAATAAATTAAAGCCCTGGAACACCATTCCAGCCCGTAACCGTAATTGGCGTTGCTGCTCCCGTTCGTGGCTGGTGCGCGGCGGCCCGCCCCCCGCAATGGTGACGTTGTCAATTGTAATGCGTCCGGCGTCCGGAATTTCGAGTTGGTTCAAGCAGCGCAGAAAGGTGGTTTTGCCGCAGCCGCTAGGACCGATTAAAACGACGGTTTCACTCGACTGTTGCCGGTGGTCGATACCATGCAAAACCCGGTTTGAGTTGTAGGATTTAACAAGGCTCTCAACGATGATCATAACACAGCTTTTTTTCCAGCCAGTTGGCGAAAATCGAGGCGGGGTAACTTAGGCCAAAGTAAATCCCGGCAGTCATAAGACCCAGGCCGATATAGTCGTACGTGGACATGGCCAACATGCCATACACCTTTGTTAATTCGACCATGGTGATGACCGAAACGATAGAAGAATCTTTGAACATCGCAATAAAATCATTCGTGACTGGCGGGATGACGACGCGGAACGCCTGGGGGAGCACGACATGTTGCAATGTTTGCCACCGGCTCATGCCTAGAGCGAGTGAGGCCTCGGTTTGACCTCGGGGAATGGACTGAATGCCAGCGCGATAATTCTCTGACTCGCTCGCGGCGTAATTAAGCCCCAATCCCAAAATTGCCGCCAGGAAAGCGTTCAATCGTATGCCGATCTCGGGCAAGCCGTAATAGATTAGGAAAAGTTGGATGAGCAAAGGCGTGCCGCGGATAATTTCAACATAAGCTTTGGCGAGCCATTGCAGGGGGGCTATCGCATAGAGACGCACCAGCACAATGACCAGGCCGACCACTACCGCGAGCGCCATGGATAGAACGGACAATTCAACTGTGGTAATGGCACCACGCAAAAGCAGTGGCAGGTATTTTGGCCAATCCCGAAGAGTCGAATGGAATTTAACAGTTGAAAGAGTTTCGGGTTTGTAGCCTTGCAAAGAAGCCTGGCGTTCATCCCACACGTCATACTTGCGGTAAATGCATTCCAAGGTGCGGCAGTCGCTCAATTCGGTGATAGCCTGATTTATTGCGACGAGCAGTGTGGCGTCCTGTTTTCTAACACCGATTCCGTAATATCCTGGCGCGAAGGGAGCGCCGGAAAGGCGGAACGAGGGGTCGGGTTTGGCATAATAGAGAGCGATAGGCAAATCGAGCAAAACGGCGTCGATGCGGTTTGCTTTTAAATCGCGAAAGCTTTCGACATTGCCTGGATAACTTCTTAGGTCAACGTTCTGCATTTTTTGCAACAGTCGTTCCGCAACTGAGGACGAGAGCGCGCCTATTTTTTTGGCTTTGAGAGTTTCGATATTGTCGAGTCCGGGCGTTTCCGCTCGCGTTACGATCTGTTGCGAATAGGCGAAATAGGGCTTGGACATCGCGATGCGCTGTTGGTTTTCTGTGGTCAGTTCCAGCCCATTTAAGACGATGTCGAAATTGCCCCGATCCAGCGCCGGGATGAGTTGATCCCATTGGTTCTGGACCATCTCGGCCCTGACTCCGAGACGGCGCGCGAGGGCCTCTGCCACTTCGAATTCGAAACCGATTATTTTTCCAGGCTGCCGTGGGTCAGGGTAAACATAAGGAGCACCGCCCTCAGCGTCCGCGCCCCAACGCAAGACGCCGCGTTTTTGAATTTCCTGAAGTGCGTCTGCAGCGAAGAGAGAGGAGTAACAGCTCGCAACCAGTATGACTGTTGAAGTGAGAGAACAAAGTAAGCGCGTCGAGCGCCAGGCATTACTCATCGAAGCCGAATCTTTAATTTAACTGGCACTGGCGGCAACTAAACTTGTTGCGCACTAAATTGATTCCAGACATCACGCCTGAACAATCTTTTAAAAAATACCGTTAGTCACTTACAATTTGAGAGGAAGTTTGTAAGAGCTTTGCTTGGAGTGCGCCGTCGCGACACTGCTCTTGCTTCACGGGTTGAAGTCCGAGTGACTGTGAATGGAGCTTGTTTCTGGATGGTGAGCCAAAGCGGTGCATATCCCCGCAGTCCATGGCCTCTCACTCAAAAGTCCAGCAAATCGTCCACGTCTCCCAAAGGACGCGTGAAGGTGGCTCTGGCGGGACCAACGACCAAGGCATCTGCCGCGCGATGCACACTGCCGGAAGTTGCGGCGACTGGCAGGGCGACCACAAAGAATACACTTCCAATCACCGTTGCAAGGAAGCACACCGGCCGGACGAGGAGGGCATCAGCAGCCACAATAGCGGGATCATTGCGGCTAGCTGCGGAACTTGAGTTGACGCTTGCCAGCAGAAACGCCAGGAGGCAAAGCAAGGTGATTACTCTGGTTTTCATTCCCTACTCAATACGCGCATTGACGCTGATTGTCCAGTTATTTGCGATTGGATTTATAACCGGGGATTGGGCAAACACCCCATGTGCCGGTGATTCCCACCAATGGAATGCTTCACAGACTCAATGCATGATTTTTTCACGCGGGGTTGCAGAGGCCGTTGGGCGCGGGCTCTTCTTGTTGTTTGCCTGGCAGCGAGTATTGATCGGGATACTCATGCCGAGCAAGTTGGTGAACTGCGTCTGGGCCATTTTCCGAACCTAACGCACGCACAAGCTGTTTATGCGCGGGCCACGGGCGAATTTGAAAAGGCAATTGGGACCCGAATTCGATGGGTCACATTTAATGCTGGCCCGAGCGCCATCGAAGCGCTTTTTTCAGACGCAGTCGATATTACCTTTGTTGGGCCGAGCCCAGCAATTAACGGCTACCTTAAATCCAAAGGAGATAAGTTCGTAATTATTGCTGGCGGCGCGAGTGGTGGCGCCGGTTTGGTGGTGCAGAAGGATTCAGGTATCCGGTCTGAGAAAGATTTTTTAGACAGAGTGATAGCCACTCCGCAAACGGGCAATACCCAGGATGTCGCAGCGCGAATCTGGTTTGCCGAACATGGTTATAAACTGAGGGAGAAAGGCGGACGGCTTTCGTTGATTGCATTGTCGAATCCCGACCAGTTGACCATGTTCCGCAAACACCAGGTCCAGGGCGCGTGGACAGTAGAGCCTTGGGTGTCGCGGCTGGAGATTGAGGGTGGGGGAGTTTTGTTTCTGGATGAGAAGACACTTTGGCCGGAAGGGCGGTATGTCACAACTCAAATCGTGTGCAATAAACAATTCCTTTTTCGAAATCGCGAGCTGGTCAAAAAGCTATTGAGCGCTCATATCGATGTGACCCGTCAAATTCGTACAAATGTTGTTGAGGCAAGCAAGATTTTGAATGCGGAGTTGAAGAAGGAGACTGGCAAAGCCCTGAAAGAGCAGGTCATCCAGTCTGCTATGACTCGAATTGAATTTACGTGGGATCCAATCGCTACTTCGCTTTTTAAGTGCGCCGAGAATGCTCATAAGATTGGTTTTCTCCGAAAAACACCCGACCTGCGGGGGATCCACGACTTACGGCTGTTGAACGAGGCGCTTAGCGAGAAAAGCCTTCCAAAGATCGAGGAATCCGACCTGTCCAGAAACTGAGCGGCTTTAAGGGTGCATTGAGAACGGCTGAAATCTTTATGAACGAATCCAAGGCGAGCGCTTCTGACAAGACCGGTGACGATAAGAACGAGGCTCTTCTTAAGTTAACGGATGTGTCGAAGACCTTTGAGAGTACGACTCAGCAGGTTGAGGCGCTTCAACCGATTAACCTGGAGGTAAACAAAGGGGAGTTTGTGGTTTTTTTCGGACCATCCGGTTGCGGCAAATCCACTTTGCTGAATATGATCGCCGGGTTTGAAGCGCCGACGGGAGGAAGAATACTGCTGGAAGGGCAGCCTGTTACCAAACCAGGTCCAGATCGGCTAATGTTATTCCAGGAACACGCCCTGTTTCCATGGCTCAACGTCATTGACAACGTGCTTTATGGTCTAAGACGGCAGCGCGGGTTCCGATTTAAGCGAAAAGCGCGGAGGCAACGTGCCCGTGAGTTGCTGGAGATGATGCATATGTCCGAGTTCGAAAAATCCGCCATCCATGAATTATCGGGGGGCATGAAACAACGGGCCGCCCTGGCGCGCGCGCTGGCTCCCGACCCCAAGGTGCTGCTCATCGATGAACCTTTTCCAGCGCTCGATGCCCTGGTCCGAGCGAAGCTTTACGGAGAACTGCAGGAAATTCTCGTTCGGACGCACAAAACCATTTTGTCCGTTACTCATGACCCCAATGAGGCAGCTTGCCTGGGCGACCGTGTTTTCGTGTTCACCGGCCGGCCGGGGCAAATCAAAGCTGAGATCCCTGTTACCTTGCCGCGACCACGGGAGATTTCTGATCCGGAACTAGCGAAGTTTTCAAGCGCAATCATGGCGGAATTGGGTGAAGGGCAAAAGCTATGAATGGGAGCGACCGGAAAGCTTCGACTTTTTACGTTCTGGCATTCTACATCTTTTTGTTGGCGGTCTGGCAGAGTTTGTACAGCTTCGGAGCGGTTCCCGAATATTTGTTCCCATCTCCGTTGCAGGTGGCCCGGCGTTTGTGGGAGCTTGGGAACGAAGGGCGGCTTTGGCCAAGCATCCAGGCCACGTTGCTGCGCATGGCGGCAGGATTCGTAGCTGCTGGATTGATAGGATTGTTGATCGGGGTGCTGATGGGGATGAGCAAACTGGTCAATCGGTGTTTAGGTTCTTTGTTTTTAGGATTACAAACCCTCCCTACCGCGGCATGGGTTCCGGTTTCCTTATTGCTTTTTGGACTGCAAGAGAAGGGGATTTATTTTGTCATCCTGATGAGTGCGACGCCAGCTATTGCTATTGCGACGAGCGATGGGATTATTCGCATCCCGCCTATCTTTATTCGCGCGGCCAAAACGCTGGGCACGTCCAAGCTAGCCATGCCCATGACGGTCATTTTACCGGCGGCCTTGCCCAGCATCGTCACCGGACTCAAGCTGGGCTGGACGCTGGGTTGGCACGGCGCCGTATCCGCTGAACTTATAAAATCTGATGTCGGGCTGGGTTTTCTTTTATCCATGGGCCGGGAACTAAACGATGCCTCACAAGTGTTGGGGATTATGCTGGTGACCATTCTTGTGGGTTTGCTTTTGGACCGGTTTGGTTTTGGAGTCGTGGAAAGGAGAATACGGAGGCGTTGGGGATTGGAAACACAGGAATAAGAAGGGTTCTGTGTCCTAAAAGCACACATTTGCCATTCCTGGAAAGGAGGCGCGGACGGGGAATGTGAGGACCAGTTCGCTTACTAAGCGTCATTCTTGAGTAATCCGTGTAGCTAGCGGCGGAACTTCTCGAAGGTTGGATCAAAAAAAGTAAGATGAGTTTCTGTTCTTGCTGCGCGCAAAATCAACAACGCGAGTTCGCGCGCGTGATAGTCACCCCACATGGAACTCTCGCCATTCGGCACCTTTTGGCCAGGGGCAATGTAATCCCACCCGTTCGGTCGATGATAAACCGAGTGCAACAGCAACCCTTGATGTGTGGAACGGGTTGAAAGATACGGTTCGTTAAAGAGAGTATTTGCGATGGTAAGACCAGCTTGCCGATATCGACTCGCGGTTTTTCCTTTGTTCCTCGCGTAGTTTGCCAGTCGAAGCAAGGCTTGGGCTGCGATCACAGCGGCGGAACTGTCGACAGGTTCCCATGGGTTAAATGGGTCGGCCGGGTTATTCAGGAAATCCCCTAAACGGTGCAAATTTGGCGCGCCGGTATCCCACATGGGAATACCGTCCGCACACGAAGTTTTGATGAAAAAATCGGAGGTCACGGTGGCGGCCCGAAAGAGTGATAATTCAATCTGTGAAAAAGATTGATCAGAGAGGCCAACCGAACTGGGAATCTTCGCGCGCTTGAGGGCTGATAGAAATTCCAATTGTTCGGCGAAACCGAGCATGGCCCAGGCCAGTCCCCGAGTCCAGGTGCTAAAAGGTGAATACCCTTGTTGTGAATTAGGGCACCGGTAACTTCCGTCGTTGATATTGAAAATGCTTTCGTGGGCAGTGCGTCCCGCGACATCGTAAGCATCCCGGTCTTCACCATAATAGATAGAATAACGGGCGGTTGTTAGCGCGTGCTCGATCAGCCGCTGCAGCAGGGAAATCTTTTTATCACGCTCACCCATCAGCACGTGGCCGAGTTGATGAGCCACAGCCAGCGAGCGCAAGGTTCGCGCAGTATCCACGAAGAGCGAATGCGGGCCATTGAAGGAATAGATGTAGCCCTTGCCATCGTCGATCTCCGTCCAGCGGGCAGCTTGCACCGCGCCGGATGTTTTCAATGCCAATTCGTAAAAATTTTTCTCGCTTTCATTATAAGAAATTTTTCCTTCTCGCATCAGGCGCCAGAGATTTCCATAAGTGGAGATGTTATTGAAGCCATGATCGTGGACGCCTGTGTGCGAAATATGAGTTGCCATCAACTCGATGGTCCGTTTGCGGCCCAGTTCGAGAAAGCGTTGCTCTGCCGTGGCGTCGAACTGAAGCAGCGCTGAGCCGAACTGAAATCCTTGCGTCCATTCTGTCCACCCGCGCGAAGTGTATTTCCCTTTTTCGGTAAAGACGGGTGTCCCGCGCCTTGGGTTCCAGGCTTTTTCCAGGTTAAGGATCTTTCCAGCGGATAATTCGAACACCTGCTCGCACTTTGGCAGCAGTTGCTCGGGAGTTAACTGGTAATCGATCTTAATCGCCATGAGTAAACAGCTTTTTCAGATTCATCGCCCCTCCGGTTGTACTGCCAAACGCACCACCAAGCCGAACCGGGAACCGAACCGCGCGAAGCGTTTGGAGTGCGGCGTTTTCCGCCGCTTTGGATGGGTTCGGTTCCGTCCGAATCAAAGGCTCAAAAAAATAAAAAGCGCGGGAATGCGGCGCACTCCAAACGCTTCGCGCGGGTTGAGGCGCTAACCTGAACATGCAGCTTGGTAAATTGCTTCCCTAGATTTTCCCAATTTCAGGCGCATCAGGGTTTGCGTCTGGCCCAAAGTAACGCAGCACAACAAGTGGTTCGGTTTCGCTGGTGTTCTCGTAAGTGATGCCTTCTTTGGCTCCATCTTCCGTGCAGAAGTATTCGTCTTCGGTCAGTTCCGTAAAACGGATGAGTTTTGGTGAGTTCAAGGGCTGGCCATTAATCTTTCCGCTGCCTTGGACACAGATCAGCCCATAGGCGCCCTTGTCTTTGATTGTGCATTTCACGCCAGCCTCGACTGTAAGCTCCTTCGCGCTGAAATATTGCTTGCCACGAATTTTGCCATAGACAATCCAGCGGTCCACGAAACCTTCCCTGGCGGTGTTGGAAACCGGCACTGGCTCGAGGTAATGATTATCTTTGAAGTTCGGATCCACATTGGCTTGCCAATCGAGTTGGCCGACGATGAAATCCAGATCGCGATGTTTGGATTTAGGCATATCCTTGACGAGCAAATCCCAGGGCACGTACCGGCCTTCAACCATGCTCTGATACATCCCAAAGACATCGCTCCCCCATTGGGGTTCATACGTACAAAGACTCCCAGGCGCATGAAGGATACAAGGTCCGACAAGCCACCCTGTGCCGGGCTTTAATCGATAAGCTTTCGACAGATCGAGGATACCGTTATCTCCTTTGTTCCAGTCCTCAAGGCACTTCCGAACTTGTGCCTTGGTGGTGCCAGGTTCGAGGCCAAAAAATGTATAGGGGAAATTGTTTCCGATATTATTGTGCTGAGGCGGGAAGTAGTAACTTTCCGGTTTACCTTCCTGGCCCACGAGCCTGGCTTGTTGTTCGCTTTGGTGCATGTGATGCGGAATTGGCCCCATATTATCAAAAAACTTCGAGTACACTGGCCATCGACGGTATTTGTTCCAAAGTGCTTTACCGACCAGTGTCGGACCACAATCTTCGACGGCTTTTCGCAGCGTGAAACGTTGCTTTCCGACAACACAATAGCTGAGTCCTTCATCCGGCACTCGACCTTCATTGGCGGCTTCTGTGGTGGAAGCGAACCAACGTTCGTCAATGCCGCCACGCTTGGCGCCGTAGGCGTAAGTATCGTCGGGGTGCAGTTTTATTCTCAGCCCGGGTTGAAGAAACGAACGCGGGACCCAGGTGGGCGCCAGGCGCAGCAATCCGCCCGTGCTGGACAATTCGTTTCCCACAAGCGCTTTGGTATTTCCTTTTAACAGTTTTAGTTGGTTAATCGTGTTCATGAAATTCGCGCAAACCGTTGCAAATTTACCCCGGCATGGCAAGCGCGGCTTGATGCTGGCCAATTGAACGAGTGATCCGGTGATAAGCTGGAGGTCCAACCAGAACGGACGACTGCCAACAATCTCGAAAGCTCTTTCTTTGCCTGGGTTGATCCATATGATTTTCAGCAGTTGTCAGCGGTGAGTTAACAGATCAACAAAAGGACAATTATGGCTGACCAGGTTGGCCCTTACGGATTTGGCGCGGGTGTTCTGGACAGTGAAGGCAATCGGATTGTCTCGCACCCGATGTGAAGTGGAAGTTCGCATCGTGCGGGGTGGTGTTCCTGGCACTCGCCAGTTGCCAGCCGCGCTCCTCGATCCCTCAGGGAATTCAAGTCTTTTTCTCGCCCAATGGAGGCGCGACGCAGGCAGCCGTGAATGCGCTTGGCCAGGCAACGAACAGTGTTCTGGTCCAGGCTTACAGTTTTACTTCCCCGGCCCTTGCGCAAGCGATGGTGGCTGCGCAGCGTCGTGGTGTAGCCGTTCACATTATTCTCGACCGCAGCCAGCGCACCGAGAAATATTCCGAGGCCGATTTTTTTAATCATAACGAGGTTTCAACATTAATTGATGCGCGGCACGCTATCGCGCATAATAAAGTTATGATTATCGACGGTTTTCTCGTGCTCACTGGTTCATTTAACTTCACCAAGGCAGCCGAAGATAAAAATGCCGAGAACCTTTTGATCATCAACGATACAATTCTGGCCAAGGCGTATGCCGATAATTGGCATGCGCACGAAGAGCACTCAGAACCCTATGCACGCAATGGAGCAAAGGTTCCTTCAGACGCCGAGAAAGTGCAATGAGGGCATGAACATTTCTGTCATTGTGCCCGCTTACAATGAGGAACGGTTGCTCGGCCAGACGTTGGAAACGATCCGCAAGGCCATGACAGCTTTCTCGGATGTCGGCTGGACTTCGGAACTGATCGTTTGCGACAATAATTCCACGGATCGTACGGCCGATTTGGCCAGGCAGGGCGGGGCCATGGTTGTTTTTGAATCGATTAATCAAATCAGCCGGGCGCGCAATTCCGGAGCTGCTGCCGCAACCGGCCAGTGGCTCGTGTTTGTGGATGCCGACTCACAGCCTAGCGCCGAATTGTTCGCGGACGTGATAGGGCAGATCAAGACCGAGCAATGCCTGGCGGGCGGTAGCACTATTCAATTCGATGGAAACAACCCCATGGGCGCGCGGGCAATTCAATCCTGGAATTGGCTCAGCCGCTGTTTTGGCTTGTTGGCGGGGTCCTTTATTTTTTGCAATGCCGCCGCTTTTCGTGAAATTGGAGGGTTCAACAACGAATTGTTTGCAAGTGAAGAACTCGACCTGACCAAACGTTTGAAGCAATTGGCCCGGCGGAGGGGGAAAAAGATTGTGATTTTAGATCGCAACCCGCTTGTGACATCGGCTCGTAAACTGCAGCTTTATACTCCGTGGGAAATGCTGTGGTTCTTCGCAAGAACAATAGTAACCGGGGGGAGGGCCCTCAAGCGACGAGAGTCCTGTCACGTTTGGTATGATGGGAGAAGATAGGTCTAACGCAGGAATTCAATTATCCGACCATTTTTTCATGGCGCTTTGGATGCGAAGAAAATCCGGCAAATCCTCAGAAGTTATCGATTGCCCCATAGTCCGAAACACTTTGGGCGCTTTCCAGCGGACCCGTTCGATATGACCGTCCGCGAAAGAGAGGCAGCTTCCCTGGTTATGCCGATCCGCTGGCATGTCAAACCAGATATTGGGAAACAACGGCACACCTGCAGGATTTCCGAACTGAGCGTCGAGCATCGTGCCCGGATTTTCATCAATAAAGACAAAAAGCTGAGAGGGCGAGGGCCGGAGAATTTCGGAAAGCTTTTTCCAATAAGGTATGTCTCTGAGGACTGGAATATCGAGCAGATATTCGGGATATCCATTCACGGATTGGCTCATGTTGTAACTTCGATTGCGCAATTGAGCTGGCCCATCATGGCTTTCCACCGTTGAAGTGTCCGCTGGACAATGATAGATGGCAACGGAACGGCTGTACGGGAAAAGCACGCCGCTTTCGAGTTCGAAGGTGTTTGTGTCCGTGCGAGGATGATCTGGCGACCAGGAGAGGCTTTTGGCCAAAACAAGATCATTTAGTGACATGATGGAATCGTTCGGCGGCAAAACGTCGTTATGATCGACCGCGTAGAGGTGCCAGCAAACCTGCAACTGCTTAAGATTGTTTAAGCAGGCGATGGTGCGGGCCTTATCCTTCGCCCTACTCAATGTCGGGAGTAGCAAGGCTGCCAAAATCGCAATGATGGCAATGACGACGAGCAATTCGATCAGGGTGAACCCCCGAATGAGGGAGAATCGATATGCTCCAAATGAAATGCGTGGAGCCGGATGGCCTGGGCCATCGCTCGAAGCGTTATTCGGTCTCATTGCTCTGGCCAATTATGCCAGAGCCTAGCTTATGGGGAGGGCTTTTACGAGCAAAATTTGTTGAATCAATTGGGCTGCTTGTCGGGGTTCGAGGCGACGTTGTTGAGCTTTTTCGCCACATTATTCAGCCCGAGAACAATTTGGTCAGCTTCTTCGCGGCTGGCATCGGGAGTAAAAACGAGGATACCATCGGAGATGCGTCGGTTGATTCGTGGTGCTGCCAGCCAGCGGCCTTCATTTAGATTTTTCTTCAGTGGGGAGGGAAACTCGCAGAAGATAGCCAGGTGTTTGCCTGGGTAATTACCGGTATATTGTTGCAGTAGTGACGCCGCCGCATGAGTGAATTGAAGACTTATGGCAAAACCACCAACAGCGTCTACGACTTCGGCGTGCGCGATATCGTTGTGGGTCAGGAGAGCAGATTTCTGCACAGTAATCGTGAAGGGATGCTCGCGGGAGATGGAAACCCGCTCCTCCCGATCGGGAAAATCTCTCGATTCGAGATGCACATTGAGAGCAGCGAGCCGGCTTTTGGCTTTCTTCTCGGGGCTTTGACAACCGACTGCGAGCGAAAGAAGAAGCAAGACTAGCAAATAGGTGTTGAATACTTTACTGGCAATAACCATAGTCCATCCACGAAAATCTAAATGACATGAGCAAGCAATCGAATAAAGTTGAAAAACGCAAGCGACGCGTAGCTTATTTGAAGCGAAAAAAGGCTAGAAACAAATCGAAAACGCCAACAGCTTCAGCCGGGCAGGGTGCTCGTGCGGCTTAGATAACGATTACCCCAGGACTTTAAGGCCGCGCCGAGACTTGTGAGCGCGTGTGGGATTCCTCAAACGAATTGGAGCCATTCAGGTTTGGCGCAACCTGCTTAGTGGCCAGACACTCGAGATGTCGGCCATTCCACAACGGTGACTGGCACGCATGTGAACTCACCGTATAATTCGTGAGACAGCTCGCGGCGAGAACTTTTTCCAACTGCGTCTTGGTGAGGCCGAAAAACGGCGAGCGCTGTTCCCGTTCATCGAGGATTTGCTTCAGGCGTTTTGGCAACCTCGGATAAATGATTTTCCGAACCTGTCTTCGGATTCGATACCAGAACGGAAGGCCGGCAAAGTCAACGACGTTAAAATACAGCTTTCCCCCAGGCTTGAGCCATTCAGACAGTTTATTACAAATCTCGACCGTGACAGGGCAACCATGCCCGAACATCCCAAGGGAAATGATCAGGTCAAAAGAATACGGCGGAAATTCAGCCAGATAAATATTTTGCCGAATCAGACGGATGTTCTTAACCGTGATTTCGCTTGCACGAACGGGGCTCGCAGCCGAGGAAAGCATTTCTTCGGAGATATCGATCCCAGTGAGCCTATGGGTATTGTCCAGACAATGAAAATAACGGCCAGTGCCGCAGCCAACGTCCAACACGGATATGGTATGCGGAAATGAGCGGCAAATCTGCTTCAAGGATTGGGAGAGCCTTTGGTGATTTTTGGTTTGGACTTCGATCTCGTCATCGCGCCGGTACTGTGCAGTGATTTCCCGGTAACCCGCATTTATCCGTTTTTCCACATCTTGATAATTCATTTCATCAAGGCACTATTCAAGATCCAGACGAGATTTGAATAGGGCATTAACCCCGGAATATCCTGACTTTAGACCCAGAGCCCTTTGCTGGAGTGATATACGAGAAAAAGTTCCTGGCCCATGCGTTTCAAAGATTTCAAACGGAGTTGGGTGGCATGGGTCAAATCTGGCGCTCCCATGCCATCGGCCATAGTAGGTGCCTCACGCCCGCCAATAATCAATGGGCAGATGGTCAAATAGACCTCGTCTACCAGACCCGCGCGGAACAGTCCGGCGTTGACTTCTCCTCCTCCTTCGCACAAGAGTCGCTTTACGTTCCACTTGTGGCGCAGCCAGGTTAATGCGCCGCGAAAGTCCAGCTCGTTTTCGCCAAAGACCTCGACGACATCGGCCACAGCACGAAGACGCCGCAAATTTTTTTCAGGGGCTTTGCCACACGTCAGCACAATGATCGGGGAAAAACGGCGCCGGAAGATTTCGGCATTCGGATTTAAAGTGCCCGAACCGCTCACGACGACTCGAAGGTTATACTCTTTCAATCGATTTTTTAAGCGCAAGCGGCGGTATTTGGCGGGACCGGGCCCAAGATTAACCGGAACGAGGTCCACGGTGCGGGCGCCTGCCATGACAGCATCGGCCCGAGCGCGCAATTCGAGCAACAACTGCTGATCTCTTTTACTGCTGAAGGGGACAAATTTGCGATTGACCGGGGCCAGCTTGCCATCCGCGCTCGAGGCGACGTTGATATAAACAAAAGGCAACATTGCGCCTGAGGTATAGTGTATTCGCTCCTTTTAAGCCAGTGTGCCGGTTCACTTTCAAGCGGCTCCGATCAGTGAATGAGCCCTTGATTTAATCGGCAAAGACGTAAATAGGTATACGGTCGAGCCATGAGGATTGCCAAATCTTTGGGGTGAACAAAGGAGCTTTCATCACCTCAGCACGACTTACATCCAGTTTCATGCTCCTGGTCCCAGATAGCGCACGCAAAGAAACTGCCAGGGTTTCTTTCCTGTTTGAGACAATTGCAACGCAGGGCCTTGTGCCGGAAAAATCGACGAGCAAATCAGAAATTTCACCGAGCTGTTCATTTTGGCGATCATACACTTTGCGTCCAACGACCTCGTTGGCGATGTCATAGACAATGGCATCCGGCCTTTTCTTTGTCTCGCTGCCTTTTGGAGACTGTGCCGCTGCTGCCTGTGCGGGTGGACCTGTGGGTGAGGGGGACGTGGGTTGCGTGGACCCCCGATAAAATCTTGCGATCTCTCGGGCGCGTCGCGGATTCTGCAATGCAGCCAGCTCATTTTTCTTGCTGCGAGGAGCGTCTTTCCATTTCTGCAAACTGACGTCGAGTTCCAAAACATTCCTTTTAATCGTCGCGCTTGAGAGCAAGTGAGCAGGAACAATTCTCCTGGCCGAGCGGAGACCCGCGAATCCGCGTGATTGGATGATAGCGTACTGACTGGTTCCCGTTTGCAGGGAAACGATCAGGTCACTGAGGGTCCCCAGCTTTTCTCCATCATAGTTCTCAACGGTCATGCCTCGGATATGGCTAAACCGATTTCGTTGGAATTTATCCGGGTCAGAGTTACTGTTTGCAGCGCGGACCAGAAAGGCAGCAGTTACTAAAATGATCGGCAGCAATCCCCGGCTCAACATCACAACAAATTTTCGACCATGACAGACATTTAACCATGGGGTGAGAGCCCCGTGATCCGTGCCCTTGCGGAGACGCAAGTTCAATTTCAGGGCAATGTTTGTATTTCCGAGCATCGGAAGAACGGTTATACCCGTAACTAAATATATGGGTGGAACGTCTCGACGACAATCTGCAAGAGCAAGTGGGATTGCTGGTTTCTCGTTGTGGCTGACCATCTCATTCCTCCAATTGCCAGCATTTGCGATTTTTTCGTCGGAAAAGATCTACGAATTTCCACTGGTTCCATACGGGGCTATCGTTGTGCTTATAGCTGGATTGCCGGGAGACATTGAAAGTGAAAATGTCTATCGCGAGCAAATGCAGGAACTCCTTGCGGCACTGTCCGCCAGGAATGTTCATCATGTCATCAGCGTTTCGGATTTTTCGGATTCTCTCAAATCACCTGACAAATTGGAAGTCACCTTCCTTAAAGCGGACCGGAACAGTTTCCAAAGCCTCGGAACGACGCTCTCCGGCCTTACCAACTCAGTCGTCGTTATTGTCTGGGGACATGGTGGCAAGCAGGGTAGTACCCCGGTATTTCACGTGCGCGGACCGAGATTAACGCCCGCGGATTTTCAGGCGTTTTCACGAAAAATTCCAACTGCGGCGCGGTGGGTACTCTTTTTTCGAGGCAGCGGAGCTTTTGCCAGCCAGCTTGCCGGGTCAGGTCGGACGATTTTGGCTTCTGAAGCCGCCACGATGTTTAATAGCGACCCGGTCAGCATGCAACTGCTGGTGAAAGTTTTTAAAACCGACCCGGAACTTTCCTTTGGCAAGTTGGCCGAAAAACTTGGACAACTCAGCGCAGCCTGGTACGCGGAGCGAAATCTGGCTGCAACCGAAGAACCAACCCTCTGGGTTGATGAGGAGAAACCTCGCTCGTTGGCGACGCTTGCAAGCCAGAATCCTTTGTCCCCAAATCAACCTGGAACGCTCGAAAATAAGTCCGAAGCCGAAAAGCCCAAACAAATTCCTGTGGATTTGCCCGCGGTTTGGAAACAAATCAAGCGGGAAGAAGCGTCCAATCATCCGGGCGCTGATGCGATCCTGCTCCTGCGGCGTGTTCATTGCACTCTGGCAACCGCTCCGGCAATTTCCACCGAGCAGGAAGAATTCATTCAGGTATTTACTTTTGAAGGGAAGAGGTTTGGAGATTTTGATATATCTTACACGCCGCCTTTTGAGGACGTTCGTTTTCTGGACTGCGAAGTGTTGCGACCGGACGGCACCCTGGCCCGTCTTGATCCCGATGCGATCCGCGAGGAGCGAGAGGAATCCATTGCAGAGTATCAACGCGACCGCCGCAAATTCTTTTCGTTACCCGGTGTGGTGCCGGGCGCAATCCTTCATGTCCGGCATCGGAGCGAGTGGCAAACCTTTCCGCTTCCGCATGCCTCATTGGAGATTCCGATTGGGCGCGAGCTGGAAGCGCTTTCGGTTGCGATTGATGTGACCGTGCCTAAGGATTCACCTTTTCACTTTGCCCTCGAGAAGATCGAAGCGGCCGATCCTGCTATCAAGCAAGGCAGTTATGGCACGACCTATTCCTGGAAATTTGAAAATCTTCCCGCTCCGGTTCAAGAACAACTCAGCCCTCCCCGGCGGAGCCCGCGTCTGCTGATTTCCACATTTCTCGACTGGACAGATTTTGCGAATTGGTACGGAAGGATTTGCAAGTTAACTGATGCCCCGGGGCCGGAGTTAACGGCGAAGGCGGTCGAATTGGCCGGGCAAAGTCGGAACGACCGTGACAAGGTGAGCGCGGTATACAATTATGTGGCCGGCTTGCGGTACGTTGCCGTTCCGCTCGGGGTAAATTCTTTTCGGCCCCATGCTGCGACGAATGTGCTGCAAAATCAATTTGGCGACTGCAAAGACAAAGCGAATCTTTTTAATGCTTTGTTGCGAGCGTTAAACATTGAAGCGCACCTTGTGCTGCTGCCGCGATTCAGTCAGGCTTACGACAACCTTCCAGGGCTGGCTTTTAATCATGCGATTTCGCAAGTCTGGCTTGAAGGAAAGCCCGTTTGGGTGGATACCACGGATGACGTTTGTCGCTTTGGTCTGTTACCGCCAGGGGACCCCGGGCGCAAGGTGCTGGTGGTCGATGGCAAGAGCACCAACCTTGTCGAACTGCCGCAGTCAGTCGTTGGTGAACATGAGTTGAAGCTCAAAGCGAACGTGGACTGCACCAAACCGCAAGAACCGTTGGCCATTCATCTGGAGGTAGCAACCAGTGGTTACGCTGATTACGAATTGCGAACTGCCGCCCAGGAAAACACGAAACTTGCAGCCTCATTCCCTTTGCTTTCCCGAATCCTCCACCCGGTTGCAGGCACATTTGCCTTGGAACATCAAAATGCCACGCGAATATCTGCGTTGGAAGAGAGCTTTTCCTGCCAGGCTGAAGGCACATGGATTGGAGGCGTTTCGTCCAATGCGCATCAGTACCTCTTACGCACACCTTTTTGGGTGCCGAATGAGTGGAACCTGGCTCTTCACCGCCGCAAAAACCCTCTGCACTTGAATGAGGGTTATCCACTCAGGATTGAAGAGGAGTTTTCGTTCGTCTTCGCCCCCCAATCTCGTATTGAACTTTTACCTGAAGCGCGCGAGAACAAAACAGGGCCATTGCGATGGAAGGCTGAATGGACGAAAGTCGCTGATCACAAGTTGACCGCGCGATTTAACGCGGAGCTACGCGCGGGTGAATTATCCAGGGAGGAAACCATTGAATTTCAAAAGCAACTGAGGCAGCTTCTTGCCGTATTCAGCGACTGCGCGACATTTTCAACTTCCCCGGAAGCACCTTTCAAAAAATGATGTAGTCTCCCGAACAACCAGATCGAATTAACTCCACAACCCTGCACAAGCCCATGCTTGAAGAAACCACCTTTGCGCCTGTCCAACCCCCGCCCATCATTGAGGATCCTGCTTCCGTGCTCGATCAGCTTGCGCCAAAAATTCGATTGCTCCAGGCTGAAATAGGCAAAGTCATTATCGGCCAGGAAGATACCATCGCGGCGGCGCTTTACGCTTTACTTGCTCGGGGACATTGTTTGTTAGTGGGAGTGCCTGGTTTGGCCAAAACATTGCTCGTCCACGCCCTGGCTCGTTCTCTCGAGATGAATTTTTCCCGGATTCAGTTCACGCCGGACCTGATGCCTTCCGACATTACTGGAACGGAAATCCTCGAGGAAGATCCCACTACTGGGCATCGGCGTTTCGTGTTTGCACGGGGACCTGTCTTCACACAGGTGTTGCTGGCCGATGAAATCAACCGGACTCCGCCTAAGACGCAAGCGGCTTTGCTCGAGGCCATGCAAGAGAAGACCGTGACGGTTGCCGGCAAAATGTACCGTTTGGAAGAACCGTTCATGGTGCTGGCCACACAAAATCCAATCGAGCAGGAAGGGACTTATCCTTTGCCCGAAGCCCAACTGGATCGATTCCTATTCGAATTGCTGGTCGGCTACCCATCCTTGGAACAGGAAAGAAAGGTGGTCGAACAACACTCGTTTGCGCCGTTGGACCGACTTCAACCTGTGCTCACCAGGCAAGAGGTTCTCTGGTTCCGCAACGCTATCGCTCAAGTGCCTGCGGCACCCAATGTTATTGATTATGCCGTTCGCCTCATTCGGGCGACCCGGCCGACAAGCGATGGCGAGGCGCCGGACTATATCAAACGGTGGATTCGCTGGGGAGCCAGCCCGCGCGCCAGCCAATATCTGATTTTGGCTGGACGTGCCCGTGCCGCCTGTCAGGGGCGATTTAATGTCGCTTGCGAAGATGTGGCCGCCCTGGCACCGCTGGTTTTGCGTCACCGGCTGATCCGAACCTTCCAGGCGGATGCAGAAGGAAAAACCACCGATGATATTATTACGAAGCTGCTGGAGGACGTTGCGCAGGAATGACGGGAAAATCCGAAATCCGAAGGCCGAAGTCCGAGTGAAGAGCCAAGGAATCCACGAATAAGTCATGAAGTCCGATTTACTGAATGGGAAAAGTAACCCGCTGGTTTGCCATTTGGCAGAACGCTTTGGCGGATCTTGTTCGAGTGAGCATTTCGAGCCTCGGATTTCGGATTTCGGAGTTCGGATTTGAAACCATGCCCTCCACGAGCCAAACCTTATCCGAGCGTTTTGATCCAAAAATGCTGGCTGCCTTTGAAGGGCTGGATTTTAAAGCGCGCTATGTGATGGAGGGTTTTCTGAGCGGGTTGCACGAAAGCCCTTTCCACGGCTTCAGCGTAGAATTCAGTGATTATCGCAATTACCAGCCAGGGGACGATTTGCGGCGTTTGGATTGGCGTCTCTATGCCCGGAACGACAGGCTTTGCATTAAACGCTACATGCAAGAGACCAACTTGCGATTTTATGTTGTGTGCGACACCAGCGCCTCCATGAATTACCGAGGCCCAACTGCGTGGGGATCCAAACTCGAATGCGCCAGGGTTTTGGCCGCCGCTCTAACCTGGTTTTTGCTAAAACAAAACGATGCCGCGGGGATGGTTACTCTGAGCGGCGACCGGCAGGTTCCTGAGTTTATACGTCCATCGCAGCGGTCTAATCAGTTTGGTTTGATGTTGAGACAGCTTGAGCATTTGAAGGCGAGCGGCGCAGCTTGTCTGGCACAGCTTCTCGAACATACGGTCCGACTGGTGCATCGAAGAAGTGTGATCCTCTTCTTTTCCGACCTCTTGGAACCGTCGGAGGATATCGGAGTTCGTTTTAAACAACTTCGATTCCATGGACACGAAGTGATTGTTTTTCAAGTGCTCGATCAGGACGAAACCGATTTCCCATTCGAGGCAGCCAAAATCTTCGAGGATCTGGAAACCGGCTCTCGTCGCTCGGTCAATCCTGCGTTGTCTCGCGAAAAGTACTTGGCCCGATTCCAGGCTTTTATGGATTCATACCGGCAATTGTTTCGCTCTTTGGAGATGTCCCATTGCACCGTGCGGACGGATGCGAATCCCTGGCACGCGCTAGCCTTGTTCCTTTCTCAGCGCAAGCGCCTCAAGTGATATCGTTTGTCTTGCCTAAGGGCAGGTTTGATGTTTGGTTGGGCGCCTTCAATGCTGGCAACGGCTTGAACAAAAAAACCGATATGCTTATGAAGACCAAAACTCTGGCATGTTATGGCGCGGCTTTACTGCTCAGCGTTTTGCTTGGCGCTTGTGGCAAATCTGATAACGACACCTCTGCAAAACCGGGCGGAGCACAGCAGAAAAGGCTGAAGCTGGCGTTTGTCTCCAACAATGCGTCCTCCTTCTGGACCATCGCGCGGGCGGGATGCGATGATGCGCAGAAGGAACTCGGGAATGTGACGGTCGATTTCCGTATTCCTCCCGCCGGCACAGCAGCCGAACAACGCCAAATCCTGGATGACCTTGCGGCCAGGGGCATTGACGGAATTGCTGTGAGCCCGATTGACCCAGTCAACCAAACCGAGTTTTTGAACAAGCTGGCGGAACAAACTTTACTCATTTGTCACGACAGCGATGCCCCGGCGAGCAAGCGTGTTTGCTACATTGGCACCGACAATGTAGCCGCCGGCATCGAGGCAGGAAAATTAATCAAGGAAGCGTTGCCAAACGGCGGAAAGATCATGGTTTTTGTCGGGACACTGGACGCCCAGAATGCCAGGGAACGATTGGCAGGTATTAAAAAGGAGACCGAAGGATCAAAAATCGAAATTATTGATGTTCGCACCGACGAAACCGATCGAGTGCGCGCACAGAAAAACGTCGAGGACACTCTGGTCAAATATCCCGACCTGGCCTGCCTGGTCGGATTATGGAGTTACAACGGGCCGGCCATCGTCCATGCTTTAAAATCCTCGGGAAAGGTTGGCCGGGTGAAGGCTGTTTGCTTTGATGAAGAAGAAGAAACGCTGGCCGCCGTGGCCGAAGGGGTCGTCCACGGGACAGTTGTGCAGCAACCCTACGAGTTCGGCAAGCAAGCCATCACGAAAATGGCGAAGTATCTCGGCGGTGATAAAACCGCGCTCGCGGGTGGAAAGCAAATTGTGCCGACTGTCAATATTAAGACTGCCAATGTCGCCGAATTCAAAGCGCGGCTTGATAAGCTAATGGGGAAGTAAATTGGAATTGGCAGAGGAGTCAAAGCAAACGCAAAGGCGCTCGGACTGCAAAACCGCAACCGAACTCGCAACGCGTTTGGAGTGTGCCGTATTCCGGCGCTTTGGATTAGATTTTGTTCAACGGTTTTCGCTCAAGGAGACGCGAATGAAAAGCGCCGGAATGCGCATTCCAAGCGCTTCGCGACTATCGCTGCACCTGATTCCTCGCGGATTTGAACTGAGTTAACTGATGTCTCAAGCGCTCCTTTTATCGATGCAGGGTATCTCCAAGCGCTTCCCTGGCGTGATTGCGCTAGATAATGTTCATCTTGAGGTTAGGAAAGGCGAGGTTCTGGCACTCTGCGGCGAGAACGGTGCCGGCAAGTCCACGCTCATGAAAATTCTCGGCGGCGTGTATCAAAGCGACGCAGGCACAATCCATTTTAATGGGCAGTTGGTGAATATAGAAAAAATCAGCGATGCCATAAGCCTCGGCATCGCTTTCATTCACCAGGAAGTCAACGTGCTGGATAATTTGGATGTTGCGGCAAATGTGTTTCTGGGACGCGAGCCACTGAAAGGTCCATTCAAACTGATTGACCGCACCAGAATTCACGCGGACACGGAGCCCTATATAAGACGGCTTGGTCTTGAGGTTTCGAGCGACACGCGTTTGGACAAGCTCTCGCTTGCTCAGCAACAATTGGTCGAGATCGCCAAGGCCCTATCCCTTGACGCCCGCCTGATCATTATGGATGAGCCGACCTCGAGCCTGACGCTGTCCGAAAGCGAACGGCTTTTCAAATTGATTGGGGAACTGACCGAACAAGCGATCAGTGTGATTTACATTTCGCATCGGTTGCGAGAAATCGAACAGTGCGCCGATCGCGTGGTCGTCCTGAGGGACGGCAGGAATGCGGGTGAGCTAGGGCACGAGCAGATCTCGCATGACCGCATCGTTAGTTTGATGGTAGGAAGGGAAATCAACAATTTCTACGTTCAATCCAACGCGAGTCGGACGCCCGGTTTTTTTAAAGTCCGTGGTCTCCGCACCGGCCGTTACCCGGCGAAAATGGTTTCCTTTGATGCGGGTAAAGGGGAGATCGTTGGGTTTGGGGGTTTGGTAGGAGCAGGCCGCTCCGAGATGGCCAAGGCGATTGTGGGTCTCGATCCGCTTGCAGCAGGAGAAATCATTTTGGGAGAAAAAGTCATTTCGGTTGGCCAACCGCGCAGCGCCCTGGAAGGTGGCGTTTATCTTGTTCCGGAGGATCGCCACGGAGAAGGTTTGGTCCTGGGCATGAACGTGCGCGAAAATGTGACCTTGCCATCATTAAAACGGTTTTCACCATTCAACTTCATTCGTCGTCGGCGAGAGTGCGAAAAAGCTGAGGAACAGATCCGGTCACTGAAAATCAAAACCCCCAATGCGGAAACACTGGTCTTGAACTTGAGCGGGGGAAACCAGCAAAAGGTAGTGCTTGGAAAATGGCTGGGAATGTCCCCGAAGGTGATCATTTTGGATGAACCCACTCGCGGCATCGATGTGGGAGCCAAGGCGGAAATTTACCGGTTGATGCGTTCGCTGGCGGAGCAGGGGACAGTGATTCTCATGATTAGCAGCGACATGGAAGAACTGCTCCATATTAGTGATCGGGTTGCGGTGATGCACGAAGGTGAGATTTGTGGCGTGCTGGACAGGGCGGACTGCACCGAAGAAAAAATAATGCACCTGGCGGTAGGAAACCGAAGCGTTCGGTCATGAGAATGTGAAGAAAGAATTGGGCATTTCGGTTTTGTTGCTGGTGCTGTGCGCGATTGTGGCAAGCATCAGCCCCAAATTCCTCTCCCCCATAAATCTCACGAATACAGCGAATGTGATTGGGATTTATGGAATTTTCAGTATCGGTCTGGGTCTGGTAATCATTACCGGTGGGATCGATCTGTCTGTGGGATCGATGTTCGCGCTGTGTGGTGTGCTTTTGGCGATGGCCTTGCGGGAGTGGAAATGGTCATGGCCGGCTGCGGCTCTCTTGGTAATTTTTATTCCGATGCTTCTGGGCTACGCGCATGGCGCTCTGATCACGCGCCTTCGCATCCAGCCTTTTATCATTACACTCTGTGGACTGCTTATTTATCGGGGACTGGCGCGTTTTATTGCCAACGACAATACGAAAGGCTTTGGAGAAGCTGAAGGTTTCGGAACTTTGCGCGACCTGGCCGCGGGAAAACTGTTCGGTCTGCCGATGCCCTTCGTTCTTTTATTGATCATCGTCGTGGTGATGTGGTTCGTGTTGCATCGTTCCGTTTACGGACGCTATCTCTTCGCGGTCGGCCGCAATGAGCAAGCGGCCCGATTTTGCGGGATCAACACCCGACGAGTCGTGGCCAGCAGTTACGTTCTGGCAGGATTGTTAACGGGAATTTCGGGAATCTTGTTGGCATTTTATACGAACTCAATTTCCCCATCGAACCATGGAAATTTTTATGAGCTTTATGGCATCGCCGCGGCTGTGTTGGGCGGGTGTAGTTTGAGAGGAGGCGAAGGTTCGATCCTTGGCATCGTCATCGGCACCGCATTGCTTCGTGTGCTGGAAAATCTCGTGAATCTGCTTGGCATCCCAAGTTCCTTAAACTTTGCCGTAATGGGGGCAGTAGTCCTTTTAGGAGTATTGGTCGATCAGCTCTTCCAAACGCGGGCGCTGCGTAAAACGCCAAAGTAGGGAGGAGCACATTACTGAGGGCCCGCATGATCTTGATCTCAACCACCCTATGGTGACATATTGAATCTCGGACAATCGCCGTTATGTGTTGAAGATAATTTATGAAAAATCGCCCTGTTTTGCAGGCTGGTAGTAAAAGCGGGTTCACATTAATCGAATTGCTAGTCGTCATCGCTATCATTGCTATTCTTGCGGCAATGCTTCTGCCCGCCCTGTCCAACGCCAAAGCCAAGGCGGTCCAGACGCAATGTTTGTCCAATCTCAAGCAACTCAACCTGGCAATGGTGCTTTATTGCGGGGACAACCGCGACAAGACTCCTGCACGGGAAAGCGTGTCTGACCAGGGCATTTGGTGGTATACGGGCCACAAAGACGTGTGGTGGTGGTACAAGGAACTGGACAAGGTCTACGCCGGGGTGAATGGAGGTTCTCCCAGCAACCATATGGTTTTCCAATGTCCCAAAGACCGAGGATGGAAAGACTATGGGTTCCCTGTTCCTCATTATGCCAACCCAGTACTGGATTATGGCAGCTACGTATACAATGGTTGTGACAATCGAGGCGACCCCAAGAATAATCTGCTCTATACCACTTTATCCAACATTAAACATCCCACGCGCACATGGTTAATGTCCGAGTGGCCTATCCATTGGAGTTACTCCTGGCACAAAAGTAAGACCGGCAACAAAGACATCTCTTATAAGGATGCGCTCTGCAATGTCAGCATGGTGGATGGTCATGCCCAATATATCAAAATCTACTACAATCCCAGCCTGCCAAATGGCGACGCTCCATTCGCTTACCGGACCAGTGATATCCCTGACTCCTATGGTTATCAGAATGCGCCAGACTGACTTCACCTGTTCCATGGGGGGCGCCCGTCCTCGGGCGCAGCGATATTCGAAAAACCTGGGTCATTGGGGAAGTACTTGGATCGTAATGCAACGCAAGTTGCTGCGCCCGGGGACAAGCGCACTCCGCGAAGCGCATGTGTTAGGTCTGGCTCTTCTTCTTTTCCTGCTACCTGCTTGCAAGCCGAAGGAAATTGAAGCTTTGCTGGGGCCCAGCCAGGCTCTGGTTTCTGTCCTGGCTGAAGAAGCTGCCCAGTTTGCCGGACCAAAGAAGCAAGTGGCGCTCATTACTCACGATGCTTCATGGGGGCCGTCTTCCACCGCCGAGGAAGACCTTAAACGCGCGCTTAAAAAGCGTGGTCTCACGGTTGTTACCGTCAAAGCCGCCAACCTGGGTAATCCCATGCTTTCAGGCATGATCGGTTTGAAAGCGGCGGACTTTTTCGAAGGGCTGGAAAAATCGGTCGGGAGCGGTGCAGTCATTTCATTGGTTGGGGCGCCCCTGCTCACGCCGGATAATATGAAGAGTCCAACAGAGCATCCGCCGGTGCTCGTCGTGGCGACGTCCATGTTAGGCGATAAGATGGGCGTGCGGGGCGACCCTTTGCAACTGGCTCGATTGCTGGATTCCCATGTCATCCAATTGGCTATTATCGATGGCGGTGATCCGTCGGGAAACACCCCCGGTAAACCGGATGCCACGAGGGAACTCTTTGCCAAAAATTATCAAATCCTGCGGCAGCCTAAATAAGAACCCATCCGTCCATGATAGGGCAGTTATGGACGTGGTAATCATGACGTGAGTCCGCCTGCTCTGTTCTTCCCAAACTAAATAGTTCGCTACCCCATTGTCTTCGTGAGCGGTCCTCGACAGAAAGTCGTTTGAGGGATACGGCCGGTGTTTGCCTGAATTGAACGCCGATTAAATCGGCGCTGTCGAACAGGAGCCGACACGATGAAAACTTTAGGACTGCCTGACATTCGTATTTCGTGGCCTTCAAAGAAAAGCTGTGTCGTACTCGGCGGACTAATCATTTGGGTTTTGTATGTCAGCCGCGAACAGCCGAACCCAATCAATCGCCCCATCAACTGGCAAATAGTTCATGATGAAATGAGCATCAAAGATGAAGATGCCCTCAAGGGAGGGTTCGGCATCTCGTATGATTCTGACATTGGGTATACCTTTGGAAAACACGCAATCGACCCTCGCCCCATATTGCAGAAAATGAAAATGGACGGTATTAGCTGGGAACGTGGCGGCTTTAGAGATGCGTCTGGAAAGAGACTAACACCGGAGGAAGGATTAAAGAAAATCTTAGGTGAACTGTAATACGGGGAGTCAGTTCATGAAAAGCCAAACAGGCCAAATGGAAGGGAACGTTACGGAGAACCGCACAATGTTAGCAAACGGGATGGTATACCTTCTCGTAGCGTGCTTTTGGTTATTGTTCACCTGTTCCGCAGCTGCCGAGCCGTTTGTGGAACTGAATGCCGAGATCGAGATTATGCCTCTATTGCACGAGCGATGAAAGCAACCCACTGCAAGATACAGAGCAGACTTGCAATCAAGCCTGTGTGTCTTCCAACTCGCTACAATAGCTAAGCGGAAGGTGCAGTGACGTTCGGCTTAACACGGTCTTGCAAGGGAACATGTTCCTGCACGTATTCCTGTTTCAATCCCAACTTTTCCGGAGCATGAAGCACCAGCATTTTCATCCGAATATCGGCTGGGACATCACCACTGGTCAGTTTCGAGATAATCACCATTAAGGCAATCGCAAGTGGAACCGCCCAAATGGCAGGCTGTTCGCATAAAATGCGCAGCAATGGATGAACGGCCCAGAAACTTTGCAGCGGCAGCCAATTTAGATCCGTAAAGCTCGTGAGTGAAATGCCTGCCAGCGCCAGCAAACCGCCGGTTAACATGCCAGAGGCTGCGCCTTTCATTGTCATCCCGCGCCACCATGCGCTCATGAAAAGCAGCGGGAAATAACTGGCGGCAGCGATGGCAAACGCCTGGCCGACCATAAAATTGATCTGAAAAGGCTCGACCTGCATTCCCAATAAGATCGCAATGCCACCGACGACCACGGCACAAACTTTGAATGCGCGCATGCGTTGGTTCGGGGTCGATTGCGGGCGCAACATGCGTCCATAAACATCGTGGGCTAAAGCGCCTGTCATCGAGACCAGCAACCCGCTGAATGTGCTCATAAAGGCGGCGAAAGCGCCGGCGCAGGTAATGCCACTCAGTACCGAGCCCAGGGGCGCATACTTCGCGTTGAGCAGGCGCGGCAATTCGAGAACGATTTTATCTGTGCCTTTTGCACCCACGCCGGCATAAAGTTCTGGCAACAGATTTCTTCCAAGCACACCGAACACAGGCGGGAACAGATAGAAAACGCCAATCAGGATCATCACCCACATGGTGGTTCGCTTGGCAGCCACACCGTCGGGGTTGGTATAAAACCTCACGAGAATGTGGGGTAATCCTGCCGTGCCGCAGACTAGCGCGATAATCAGCGAGTAAGTATAAAGAAGAGAGTACGGCTTGGATGCCTCGATCGAAAGCTTCGCTGCTTTGGCGGCTTTCGTCGTTAAGGGTCCAAAAGGAGAAATCCAGGTGGCATCCTGCGGGGCCTTTTCGGGAAGAGGCTTGCGCGTGGAGTTGATCCAGCCCAGTTCATGAGCCACGCGCACATACTGTTCGAACCTGTCGTTCGGGGTGAGCAAGATCCGCTCGTCATCCAAAGACAACAATCGGCCGCCGGAGTTCTCGATTCCCTCAATGATCGCCACAACCGCATCGCCACGCGGCACCACTACATTCGGCAAAGGATAATTCGGATCCGGACTGATTTTTATCGGAAATCTCGGCCAGGTATCGGCCGAGACCAACTTCCAGCCCGTGAAAAAGGACAAAGTGTTCAGGACGGAATCGGAGTCTCCAATCAAAAGATTCCGGCAATCGCGTGGTTCCATCCCCACCATGGCACGCAAAGCGCGGCGATATTGCAGGTTCTTCACAGACTGCATCATCACCTTTCTCTTATGATCTTTGGCAGTGAAGTCGTGCGCGTAAACCTTTGCAGTCTTGAGTCTTTGAAGCAGTGCTGCCTCAGGTTCCTGGGCTGCGACCGATGATCCGTTTTGAGCTGATGATGATGGTGAAAGGATGTCGAAGCTCTGTTTGCTCAAAAGCGCGACTTCGACCGGATTGATTTCGAAGGGGTAAATTCCCTCTTCGGCAAGAAGCTTGTTGTAGGCGTCGATAACCTCAGATGAGTTAGATACCGATTTTGTATCAAAGCTAAATGTGTGGGTGCTGGTCCGGACGACCGAGTCATAGCGCACGCGTTTCTGGGCAAAAACGCTATAACTGGTCAGCAAGAGGTCGATGCCGGCGTTTTTGAGATTGTGATTCAGAGGTTTGGAATCACTGGTGTGGCTGGCGCGCCACGCGGATATTTCGGCGTCAGAGGCGCCTTGTTCGGCGTTTGGGGCTCCCGAGGCATCGATTCCCTCGAGGCTCTTCAGAAGGACCTGCGAGGCCAAATTCGTTAATGAATTTACGTCGAGTTTTCCGCTTTTAATGCTTCGTACTGCGCTAGCAGTGACTGAAGGGTGAGTGTTGGCAGAGGTGCTATTCAGATCCAATTGTTTGCCATAATGGCCGTAGACCGCCATGAGCACGAAAATCGGCACGGAGATGGCAAACATCTTGGCCCAGTATTGAACGGCCTGTACCAGAGTGATCCCTTTCATTCCCCCGAGGGCAACGTTGAGTGTGATGACGACTCCGACGAGGACCACGCCGGCCCAATAGGGGAGACCGGGGAAAATGTAAGCCAGGGTCGTTCCCGCTCCTTTCATTTGCGGCATGGTATAAAAGAAGCCGATGAAAAGAACAAAGACGACTGCGATTTTCCGGAAGAGCGGGGAGTCATAACGGCCTTCGGCAAAGTCAGGGATGGTGTAGGCTCCGAACCGTCGCAAGGGACCGGCAATAAATAAGAGAAGAAACAAATAACCGCATGCGTAACAAACAGGATACCAAAGCGCATCGTAACCGGAACTCATCACCATACCTGCAATGCCCATGAAAGAAGCAGCGCTGAGATACTCCCCGGAGATCGCCGAAGCATTCCAACCTACACTGACACTCCGGCCCGCCACAAAAAAATCATGAGCGGTTTTGGATTTTCGTGCAGCCAGGAAGCCCATCCAGATGGTCCCTACCACGGTGATTGCGCTAAACGCAAGAATGTAGGGGTCAATGTTCATAAATCCGAAATCCGGAACCCGAAATCCGAACCGAGCTCGGAAGTTTTTCATCCAATTTCAGACTTGGAAAAGCTGCCTTGTTTTGTGTTTGTTCTTGGGCTGATTTCTTCACTGAATCTCATCCTCCCGCCGGGGTTGAACTTCCGCCGCCTCGGCTTCTTCCAGTGCAATGGAACGTCTGATGAAGAACCAGGCGATAAACCAAACTATGGGAACAAAACCAATGCCAAGAATGAACCAGGAGAGAGTGAAACCGAACACACGCCTGGCCATCAGTTCCGGCCAAAAATAGTTTGCCAGAGGTAACCCGAGCAACAGCAACACGAAACAGCCGGCGCAGAAGATGGAGAGCCGAAGCTGCTTGCGCATTAATTCGTGGAGAAACTCCTCGCTATGAACGTCGCGCTTTTTGGGAGAGGCAGGGGTCAATCAGTGAGTAAACGGATTAATGAGTTAACGAACTTGCGGAGTTGTGAAGCAGGAGATCTCCGATTTGATGATACGTTTGAACGACGTGATTTGCGCCTTGAAGTTCTTCGGCGGGATAAGTGTTTGTGATGGCAATGACGCTCATACCGGCCGCCCTTCCTGCGGCGACGCCGGGTTTGGAGTCTTCAATGACCCAGCATTCGTTGGCTGGCACCCCAAGTCGCTGGGCTGCCGTTAAAAAGATATCGGGCGCGGGTTTGCCCTGGGAAACATCGGCGCAACTAACCACCACAGAGAAGTAGCGTTGCAAATCCGGCAAAGCCAGGACTGTCTGAACCACCTCTCGCTCCGAACCGGAAGCCACAGCCAGTTTGTAAATCGTGGACAATCCCTGAACCAGTTCGCGCAAACCGTCAAAAATAGGCTGTTCGCGTTTGATGATATTGATCACACGCTGGCGTTTCATGGCGAGCAGTTGCTCGAGTGATTGCTCTGGCTTGTGACTTTTCAGGAAGTCCACCCACATGTCCCGATCCGAACGGCCAATGTAATCGGCAAAACGAATATCGTGACTGTTGCCGTATCCAATTTCCTCCAAAACCTGGAAGAAGGCGCGTTCGTGCCGGGGCTCACTATCCACGATCACTCCATCCATATCAAAGATTACAGCTTTCATGAACGGGATTTTTCCTTTCTCGCGGTTTGGCCCAGCGCGAGAATACGGTCGAATTGTTCGGACGTAAGCGGGATAACGGACAACCTGGATTGCTTTACAAGGGCGATGTTGCCAAGCGTTTTATCGGCTTTAATCTGCTGGAGAGTGACAGGCTGATTTAGTGGGCGCACCGGGGAGAGGTCCACACAGAACCAATCGCCTTCTTCTGCAGTCGGATCGGCGTAGGCCTCTTTTCGAACCTGCGCCAGGCCAACGATCTGCTTTTCGCTCACACTATGATAAAAAAGGACGCCGTCATTTTTTTTCATCGACCGCAAATTGTTTCGAGCCTGGAAATTCCTGACTCCGGTCCAGGCCGTGCGCCCATCTTTGACGAGATCGGACCACGAATAATCCTCGGGTTCTTGTTTTACCAGCCAGTATTGCACGGAGGGATTTTGATTTGTGCAACGTGAATAGTCACGCATGTTTTAGGGAAGGAATCCTCTTTCTTGCCGCTGCAGTTTAGAATCGTTAGTTTTATGTATGGATCTGGAGCCCAGGTTGAATGCTGTCCGTGAACGTATTGTAAAAGCCTGCGAACGGGTGGGCCGAACCGCTTCTGAGATCACCCTGGTAGCCGTGACCAAGAGCCAGCCGCCCGAAGTTGTTAACGAGGCAGCGCGACTCGGCCTGACGGTGTTCGGTGAAAACAAGGTTCAGGAAGCCAAAGCCAAGATCCCCCTTTGTGCCAGCCGGCTGAGCTGGCATTTCATTGGCCATTTGCAAAGTAACAAGGCTCGAGATGCGGCGAGGCTGTTTGAAATGGTGCAGAGCATAGACAGTTTAAGTCTGGCAGAAGAGCTGAATCGGCGGGCGGAGGAAGCGGCAAAAACCCTCCCTGTGCTGATAGAAGTCAATGTGGTAGGCGAAGCGAGCAAGTTTGGTTATCGCCCGGAAAGCCTCTTGGCCGAGTTGCAACAGCTCAATCAATTGCCTCGGCTGGAAATCCATGGATTGATGACTGTGCCTCCATGGAGCGCGGAACCGGAGAAAGTTCGTCCGGTTTTTGTTCAATTGCGCCAGCTCAAGGAGGAATGCGAGCGGAAACTGGGTGCTCCATTGCAACATCTCAGCATGGGAATGACAGGCGATTTCGAAATTGCAATCGAGGAGGGCGCGACCATGGTGCGTTTGGGCACAGCGTTATTCGGTGAACGCCGTTATGCAGCAAAGCATGGCACAGCCAAGAGTTTTACCACGGATAAAACCGGAGAACACGGATAAGACGGAAGAGAACCCCACCATTTACATAGGGCTTAGCCTCTAAGCCGCATGCCCTATGGGACTAAAAACTTCTATTTTTTTCCGGTCTAATCCGTGTTCTCCGGTTTTATCCGTGGTAAAAATCTCCTGTCTGTTCGTTCCTTGTTTGGTTGGCGGCTATGCCGCGCCGTGCTTTGCGTTGAAATTTGTCCTGTCCCGGTATGTTAACAGCGGGACTGAAAACTATTTGGTTGGGGCTAATGTTGCGCGGCGGTCCACCTGTCTAAACCTTCTGTTCTTTGCTTCCGTTGGTTTTCCGGTAACTGTCCACTACCCAATCGCTGAGCACTTTATCGGGCAACTCAACGGCAGCGGTATCGATGATGAAATCCGTCTGGCCGGAGTTTTGGGAAATGAGCTTCAAGCCAAAATGAAAATCTTTAAACCTATTTGCGCATAGGTCTCTTACCGATTGGTTTTTATCGAGCGCCTCGTTGACCAGCATTTCTGCTGCGGCATCGGTAAAGCAGATCTTCAGGCCGTGGTTTTCGTGGAAACGCCGGGCAAATTCATCCACCAATTGTCTGGCGACAATTCGCTCCTCTTGTTTTGGATCGGCAAGGAGTTTTTTCAGTTCAGTTACTGGATCGTTCACCAGGTCTGCAGTCACATTAAACCGCTTCACAAAAGTGGAAGGCAGTTCGAATTTGATTTCCCGAAATACACGCTCGCACACCGTCATCAAACCGCGGGCGCCGGTTTGTTCCTCGCCTGCCAGTTCGGCGATCTGCCTCAAACCATCATCGGAAAACATCACCTCGATGCCATAGGCGGAAAAATCCTGTTCGTACTGGCGAATAATGCTGCCTTCGGAGTTCTTCAATATCAGAAAGAGGTCATCCACATTGAGGGAATGGCAGACCACCCGCACAGGCAAACGGCCAATAAATTCGGGTTCGAATCCAAATTCGATGAAATCCTTTGTTTGAGCGTGATTCAAAACTTCTTCCGTTGTCTCCAGTGGACGATCTTTCGCCGCAAAGCCAATCGAAGTTTCTCTCAAACGTTGACGGACGATTTTCTCGAGGCCTCCGAAGGCACCGGAGACAATAAACAGGATGTGCTTGGTGTTGATGGTGCTGGGGGCTTTGCGGCCTCTTTGAGTAAAATCCATCATAGCCTGAATCTGGCCGGCAATGTCGTTGGGCGAGCGCGACGGCACTTCGGTTTCTTCCATCAACTTAAGCAAATTCGTTTGCACACCCCGACCGCTGACATCCCGTCCGGTCATGTTGTTGGCAGCAGCAATTTTATCGATTTCATCAATGTAAATGATTCCGTATTGGGCCCGGGTGACATCACCATCGGCCAATCGCAGGAGGTCCCGCACCATATCCTCGACGTCGCCGCCGACATAACCGGTTTCGGAAAACTTGGTCGCATCGGCTTTGACAAAAGGCACGCCGATGAGATCGGCCGCGTTGCGAATCAGAAATGTCTTTCCCACCCCGGTTGGACCAATGAGAATGACATTCTGTTTCGCATAAGTGGATGATTCCTTGCCCTCCAGCGCCAGCCGGACATGATGGTAGTGATCACAAAGAGCCACGCTGAGCACCTTTTTGGGCTCGTCCTGTTTGATTACGAACCGATCCAAATGCGCTTTTACTTCGCGCGGTTTATAATGGAACCTGAACTCGTCGGCGTTGGCTTTCGGCTCGGGTCCTTCAGGCGGTGAGGCAGTCTCTGTGTGAGGCGTTGCCGGACGGCCGTGCTGGAAATGTTGTCGAACAAACTCCGAGAGTTGCCTTTGAAATTCTTCCGGCGACGGGGGGCCATTGAACATTGGACGATTATTCATCTTCTATTTGCCACTATATCGCACTTTTGACATAAGACCAACAGGACAACGTGCTGAGTTCGAACTAAATCAACTTTTAATTGAGGTAATGGGAATAAAAACGTGAAGGAAAAATTTCAGCCCGAGAACGCAGAACGATTCGAAATGGCGCTAAAGCGATTTGATGAGGAAAACTCGCGCGATCCGAACAGGGTTGATATCAATGGCGCTCAGCGAGCGCGGGAATTGGTTTATGCCGGGTGGCTGAGCGACTGGGTCATCCGGCTTCTCCCTGAGGCCTCGGAAGCGCTTCGGCTCGCGGCGCGCTCCCAGCACTTGTGCCGCTGGATGGTTCCCCGGTCGACTTATCCGATGACGCGCGCGGGTTACTTGAGCTGGCGTGAAGGGTTAAAGAAGTTCCACGCCCAAAAGGCAGCGGAGATTTTGAAAACGCTTGGATATTCTGAGGTCATGGTTGCTCGAGTCCGCAGTTTGAATTTAAAGAAAGGGCTTCCTCAAGACGCTGAGGCGCAAACGCTGGAAGACGCGCTCTGCCTGGTATTCCTGGAGCGACAGTTTGCTGAGCTGGCGGAAAAAGCCAGCGAGGAAAAGATGGTAGCGGTATTGCAAAAGACCTGGAAAAAAATGAGTGCTGTCGCGCGAGAACACGCGCTGCAATTGTCGTACGGGGCGCGTGAAAAGTCTCTACTCGAAAGGGCTTTGGCTGGCGCGAAGTAAAGGATGAGTTACGAATTATTTTACGTCGAAGTAGCAGCCTTAAAAAAAAGCTCCTGCGCGTATGATGTAACAACGCGCTGCGAGCCGAGGACGTCTCGCGGTCCGCGGCGGAGCGCGAACCGTCCCTGGTTCGCAGCGGCCACAACGCGCGAAAGGCTTGTGAATTTGCTTACAGTTCGGACGTGGCAAGTCTTAAAAAAATCATCCGCGTATGATGTAGCACCGCGCTGCGAGCCGAGGACGTCTCGCGGTCCGCGAATTGTTTTCAAAAGCTTGCGGTAATTCCCAAGCAATTTAGGTTTCCATCATGAAATGTAGAGTTTGTTTATCTCGGAGCGTTATATGCTCTGCTTTTTTTGTTCCGGTCCTTGGCTTTACCGCCTCTCTCCCATCCGTACCTGCCTCACGCGAGCCAGTGACTAACACCTATCACGAAGCACGTGTTAGTGACGATTATCAATGGCTCGAGAGCGCGGCCGCGGCCAATGTCCGTGAATGGACGAGTCGCCAAAATGAGCGAACACGCTCTTACTACTCGCAGTTACCTTATAGGAATGGGATCGCAGACCGACTAATGAAGCTGCGTAGCGAGGAATCGGCCCGTTATTTCGGCCTGGCGGAAAAGAAAGGCGTTTTGTTTGCACTTCGTTTCAAACCCCCGGCCCAGCAGCCCGTCATGATTCGGCTCGAATCATTGGACTCCCCGGGAAATGCCCGCGTGATTTTTGATCCAAACAAGTATGATACCAATGGCGCCACTGCGATGGACTGGTATGTGCCTTCGTTGGACGGCAAGAAGATGGCCATCTCCTTGTCCCAGCACGGGAGCGAACAGGGCACGCTTCATTTTTTTGAGGTAGAGACCGGCCAACAGCTTGCCGACGAAATTCCACGCGTGCAGTACCCCACTGGAGGAGGCAGCGCAGCCTGGACGCCTGACGGTTCCGGAATCTACTACACCCGCTATCCGCATCAGGGCGAAAAACCGGAACCTGACATCAATTTTTATCAGCAAGTCTGGTTTCACCGACTTGGTTCTCCCGCTAGTGAGGACAAGTATGAGATCGGAAAAGACTTTCCGCGAATAGCAGAAATCGAGCTAAATGCCAGTGAGGATGGGAAATGGATACTGGCAACAGTTGCTAATGGGGACGGGGGAGATTTCGCGCATTATTTACGAAACACGACCGGAGAATGGCGCCAGCTCACAAAATTCGAGGATGGCGTCAAGCACGCTGTGTTCGGGCGTGATGAGGCTCTTTATCTTCTTTCGCTGAAGGATGCGCCCCGGGGAAAAGTTTTGCGGCTGCTTCCAGGAGATGCGCTTTCCAAAGCAATGGTTGTTGTGCCTGAGCGCAAAGGAGTTGTTCAAGGATTCGCCCCGGTGGATAAGGGACTTTATGTTTCCTACTTGCAGGGAGGTCCGTCGGAGCTGCTTTATTTTGAGCGCGGCAGCGCGCGAGGTCGGGAAGTCCCGATACTTCCGGTTTCGTCAGTGGGCGGACTGGACTCCTGGCACGGGAATGAATTGGTGTTTGGCAATACCAGTTATCTGCAACCTTTTGCCTGGTTCACTTATAACGCGGCGGACAAAAAGCCTCGCCGCACGGCGCTTGTCATGACTTCACCGGTTGACTTCAATGATATCGAAATCGTCCGGGAATTCGCGACTTCCAAAGATGGAACGAAGGTCCCTCTAAATATTCTGCACAAGAAAGGGCTCAAATTAAACGGAAACAATCCTACTGTTCTGTACGCATACGGAGGGTATGGGATCAGTCTTACGCCCTCATTTGATTCCACCCGTCGGATTTGGTTCGACGCAGGCGGCGTCTCGGTCGTGGCGAACCTCCGGGGGGGAGGGGAGTACGGCGAGGCCTGGCATAAAGCTGGAAACCTGACCCACAAACAAAATGTTTTTGATGATTTTATTGCCGCAGCCGAGTATTTGATTCAGAGGAAATACACCAGCTCATCAAAACTTGCTGTCCAGGGCGGGAGCAACGGAGGGTTGCTCATGGGCGCATTTCTAACGCAACGTCCGGAACTGGCGCGGGCTGTTGTTTCCCAGGTAGGGATTTACGACATGCTGCGTGTGGAACTCGATCCCAATGGCCAGTTCAATATCACTGAATTTGGCACGGTGAAAGATCCCGCTCAATTCAAAGCGCTCTACGCTTACTCTCCGTACCATCGTGTGCGGGACGGTGTAAAATATCCTGCGGTTCTCCTCACTACCGGTGAAAACGATGGCCGTGTTAACCCCGCCCAATCCCGTAAAATGGCCGCGCGACTACAGGCCGCCACCAGCTCGGATGCTCCGATTCTTTTCCGCAGCACCGCGGCGGCGGGCCATGGCATAGGCACCTCCCTTAAAGAACGAATCTCAGAACAAGCCGATGTTTTTTCCTTCCTGTTCGATCAACTGGGAATGGAGCCGTCCAAACAACAGCCGCTTCCCTAATAATAATTCTATTTTTTCGGCGCGGAATTTTCCGGAACGGGGCTTTTCTTCTGCTTAGCCTCTTTTTCCTGCTCCTCGATATTCCGGGCAAGGCGTTTTTTCAAATCCGTGTACATCTCATTCGTAACAGCCTTGAGATGGGCGCGAGCTTCATCAAATCGTTCCGCATGCAGTTTGTGCCTGGCAAAATGCAGATACACTCCTTCGCGCTCCACTTCGTCATTGGCAATGGCCAAGGCGTTGGTCCAGGCCTTTAGCGCATCGTCCGTGCGTGTAGGTTTGATGCCGTAATACGTTTGGGCGACATCGGATGCCAATGGAAAATTCGTCGGATCCAATTTCATAGCTTTGGCGTAAAGTTCGAGAGCCTTGTCGAAGACTTGCTGTTCCGTTATTCCATAATACTCCCGCGCGTCTTTCCGGAACAGGTAAACCGTTGTTCCAAAGTTATGATAATAAACCGACTCAAAAGGGTTTAATTCGATTGCTTTGGCATAATACTCGAATGCTTTTTTAGTCGGTCCATCGTGGCCATAAATATTCGCCAGATTGTTGTATACCGCCGGATTTTTTGGATCTAATTCCAAAGCTTTTTCCAATTGCACCTGGGCGGCCTCTTCGTCGTTCATATCTCCCAGAAAACTTGCATAAGCGACCCGGGCCCGTGGATGGTTAGGATGGCGTTGCACAAAATCTTCGTACCGCTTGCGAATCGGCGCGAATTTCTCCTTGATCCGTCGATTCAGATCTTCGGGTTTTGCGCCCGCTCCTTTCAAAGCGAATTCGTTATTGTCTTTGATCCATTTGTCCACCTCGGCTTGTGTCTCATCGTCATCTTCGATCAGCTTCTGATATTCCTGCTCGACCGGATCGTTAGGATCTGGCGCGGTAACGGTGTTGGTTTGGCGAACCTGATTTGTGACCGCCGCCGGTTGTGCCGTTGCCGCCAAGGCCCCTGAAATCACTATCCAAAAAATGCTCACGTCCAGAAGCTATCATGGGGAACGGGAAAGTCCATGAATCGGTGAACGCACGAACTGGAATTCAAGAATAAAGCTGCCAGCAACTTGCCCGTTAGCGGCTTGGCAATTACCATTGGAAACGTGATTGATCTAGCCGGACACATTCAAAAGTCCATATGCCAGCGGAAGCTTTTTACAAAGAGGCAGAGTGTTTTGGTCGCGGTTTCGGGCGGGGTTGATTCCATGGTGCTTTTGCACGTGTTGCATGAGCTTTCTCGAGAGGAATCCTGGAAATTAACCGTGGCGCATCTTAATCATCAGTTGAGGGGACGGGCCAGCGAGAGCGATGAACGTCTCGTGCGAGATACCGTGCGAAAGCTCGGTTTGCCCTTCGTGGTTGATAGGGGTGATGTCCGTAAGTTTGCTCGGAAGCAAAAAGTCTCGCTCGAAATGGCAGCTCGGAAGTTGAGACATGATTTTCTGGCCAGAGAAGCGGTACGGCTGGACAGTCACACCGTTGCCCTGGCACATCACGCGGACGATCAACTGGAATTGTTTTTCATTCGACTGCTTCGTGGCAGCGGTGGGGAGGGTTTGGCGGGAATGAAGTGGTCCAGTCCTTCACCAAGCAATAGACAAGTTGTCCTGGTCCGTCCCCTTTTAGATTTACCCAAAAAAGATTTGACAGATTTTGCAACAAAAAATGACATCCGATTCCGCGAAGATGCGAGTAATCATTCGCTCGAGTTTCAGCGCAATCGTGTTCGGCACGAACTCCTTCCACTGTTGCGAAAGCATTACCAGAAATCGTTAGATAAAGTCATTTTGCGAGTTTCGGAAATTGTCGGTGCGGAGGCCGAATTTACTACCCAATGCGCGCTTAATTGGTTGGAGAGGATGGAGAACTTAAAACGACGGCGGCCGCGATCCGATGGATATGTTTTTCGAGCAACCAACCGTTACACGCAATGCCCTGTCGGTTTGCAGCGTCGGATCATTCAATTGCAATCACTCAAACTAGGGTTGCCTCTGGATTTTGAGATGGTAGAGAATTTGAGACTCAATCCAGACCGTTGTCTAAATGTTTCGGCGATAAATACCGTACCGGTCTATCTCTTGCGGGAGATTTCCGGTCGAATTCGTATATCCACACCGGCTAAAGCCGATTTTCAACCTGACTCTCAGGAAGTTTTGCTCTCGAACAATTCCGGGCGGATCGTATTCGATGGATTGTCCATCCAGTGGCGGAAACAGCTTGGTAATGTTTCCCATGAATCACTTCTCACCCCAACCCCCTCCCATCGGATGGGAGGGGGGAGAGACACCGAAGTTAGGTTCATGGAAGGTGAGCAAGTCCGAAAGAAACAAGGCGTTTCCCATGAACTACCGTCGCCCCAACCCTCTCCCATCGGATGGGGGAGGGAGAAAACACCGAACTCCTCCTCATGGCGCCAATATCCGTCAAACAACGTCCAGGCTCTGGCTGGACCTGTTCCTCAGGGTGTAACAGAGTCTTCTCACCCCAACCCACCGCGAAGAGGGAGAAAACAAGAGAATTTTGAAAGGGCGAATTCTTGTGGACTTGGAGCTGGGTCCTGCGGTGAATATTTCGATGCTGACAAAGTGGGTTCATCGATTTTAGTGAGGCATTGGAGGGCAGGAGATCGGTTTAATCCCATTGGTTCACAGCATCTTATAAAACTGCAGGATTTTTTCACAAATGAGAAAGTCCCACGGGACAAACGCCGGCATCTTGCCATCGGGGTTGCAGAGAATGGGGAAATCTTTTGGGTGGAAGGTTTGCGGATTTCCGAGCACTTTAAAGTGTCAAAAACCACGAAAAGAATTATAGAATGGAGTTGGATTAGATAAGCGGTTAAACCCGGAGTTCGTGCGGTTTCGGCGAGCTCCTCTACAAAAAACAGCCTAGGGGTTCAATTTTAACCTCAAAATTCCAGCGTTGCGACTTTGTTTGGCCCATGTTACCTTGGGCGCACATTAAAAGATGCCAGAAGACAATAAATTGAACGACGACGACAAAAACCCAAAAAAGGGTGGGGAATTCAAAGTCCCTCCCCGTACTTGGATTGTTTGGATTGGTATTTTCGGCGTAATCATTTTGCTCATGCTGATGAGGGACCGTTGGCAGACGGAATCCGAGAACCTGCCGCAGTGGCGTTTTCAGGAATTAGTGGATTCGAACTTAATTGCCCAAGCCTCGGTTAATTATAGCCCGCAGAACCCGTTATTAACCGAAATCATTGGGAAGTACAACCAGCTTGATAAAGATGGCAAGTTGATCACAGGCGATGATGGTCGTGCCAAAGCATTTCCTTTTCGGACGCGCGCCCGACTATCGCAAACAACTGAGGAAGAGCTTTTTCGCAAAAAGCAATTTGAACCGCGCGAACCGAACACGATGCTCTTAAGTGTCGTCTGGAGCGTATTGCCTATCATTATTATAGCTGCGCTAATCTGGTTTTTCTTTATTCGACAAATCAAAATGGCCGGCAAAGGAGCCCTGAGTTTCGGCAAGAGCAAAGCGCGCTTACTTGCCAAGGAACGCAATAAGACCACTTTCAAAGATGTCGCTGGCATTGATGAAGCTATCGAGGAAGTGTCAGAGTTAGTGGAGTTCCTCAAAGATCCGAAGAAATTTCAAAGGCTTGGTGGACGTATTCCCAAAGGCGTTCTAATGGTGGGTCCTCCAGGAACTGGTAAGACTCTTCTGGCCAAAGCAATTGCAGGTGAAGCCGATGCCGCATTTTTCAGTATCAGCGGTTCAGATTTTGTGGAGATGTTTGTCGGTGTTGGAGCCAGCCGTGTTCGGGATATGTTCGAACAGGCGCGCAAAAACACCCCTTGCCTCATTTTTATTGATGAAATTGACGCAGTCGGACGAAGCCGCGGTCACGGTCTTGGGGGCGGAAATGACGAACGCGAGCAAACTCTCAATGCCCTTCTCGTTGAAATGGACGGATTTGATACCCAGGAAGGGATTATTATCATTGCCGCGACCAACCGGCCCGACGTGCTGGACCCGGCGCTTCTCCGGCCTGGCCGTTTCGACCGCCAGGTAACGGTTAATTTGCCCGATGTCCGTGGGCGCGAAGCAATTCTAAAGGTGCACGCCAAAAATGTGAAGTTAGCGCCCTCGGTGGATCTTTCTGTCATTGCCCGCGGCACACCTGGTTATTCCGGGGCCGAGTTGGCGAACCTGCTTAATGAGGCGGCGCTATTGGCGGCCAGCACGAACAAGAAGGCCGTCAGTATGGAAGAATTGGAAGAGGCGCGTGATAAAGTGCGTTGGGGACGTGAACGCCGCAGTTTGGCGATGACTGATGAGGAGAAGAAGTTTACAGCCTGGCATGAGGCCGGTCACGCAATTGTCAATGTGATGCTTCAACACACGCATCCGCTTCATAAGGTTACCATTATTCCTCGAGGCCAATCGCTTGGCTCTACCATGGCTTTGCCCAAGACTGATATTCTAAGCCGCCGCCGCAAGGAAATGCTGGACACCATCGCAGTGATGATGGGCGGGCGTATTGCCGAAGAAATTATCTCGGGCGATATCTCCAGCGGTGCAGCAGGTGATATTCAACAGGCCACAAACATGGCCCGGGCAATGGTAATGCAATGGGGCATGAGTGATCGCCTGGGTATGGTTCAATACGGTGATGATGACGAATACGTATTCCTGGGCCGCGAGATGGCGCGGGCGAAGGTTTATAGCGAATCTACTGCGCAAGAAATTGATGTCGAGGTGAAGCTAATCATTGACCAATGTTACAAGGCAGCTAAAGACATCATTACTGGAAATCCCGACAAGCTCGAGCTGATTGCCAAATCTTTGCTCGAATACGAAACGCTGGATGGACAGCAAGTTGAAGAAATTGTGCGCACGGGCAAGTTTACCCCTCCACCTCCGGCACCGGACGTTTCTCCGCCTCACGGCGCGCCGGCAGGCACGCCTTTGCCGGAAACATCCACTAAGCCCGCTCCGCCGAAACTGCCGGGCTTGGGCACGCCTGCACCAGCACCCGTTTAAGGGGAAAGCCTCGACTTTTCGCGAAACGTATGGAGTACGCTGTGTATTCCAGCGCGTTTCATTTGGTTCCTGTAGTCAAAAACATTTCCAAAGCGACGGAAAACGTCGTGCTCCAGAAGCCTTTAACACCCTTGCAGTAGAGCCTAAGCTTTAGCGCTTTCTTGGCAGGAATACTGGGGAGAAGACCGGGGTTGGATGCCAGGCGATCGAGTGAGATTTTCCATGATGGGACTTTCCCGGTTCAAACCAGCTACCAGCAGAGTCGGCAATGCGACATCGAGACTCCCCACCAAGCGTCCGCAAACCAGGTCCGGCCATCGACCTATTGAAATTCCAAAAGATGCCTCCGACCTCGAGCTTCATTTGGATGGCCGCACGGTTAGACTTACCAATCTTCAAAAAATCTTCTGGCCTGAGTTGGGAATAACCAAACGGGACTTGCTCCAATACTATTCAGATATTTCCCCGTATTTGCTGCCCCACTTGAGAGATCGCGCGATGGTGATGAAACGATATCCGAACGGGGCGTCCAGCGAATTCTTTTTCCAAAAGCGCGCGCCAACACCCAGACCGGAATGGATCAATACCTGTTCTATCAGGCACGCATCGGCGAGCGTCATTGATTTTCCAATCGTTGGTGATTTGGCTTCCTTGCTATGGATTGTGAACCTGGGATGTATCGATCTTAATCCATGGTACGCGCGGTGTGACGACGTGGATCGACCTGACTATTTACATTTCGATTTGGACCCGGTCGAGGGGACCGAATTTGAGAAAGTGTGTGAAACCGCGTTGTTGGTCCATGAAAGTTTGGCCAGGATGAAGATTCCCGCTTATGCCAAGACAACAGGTTCACGCGGCATCCATATATATGTGCCAATCATTCGCGGACCGACGCAGAAACAGGTTTGGACTTTTGCAAAGGCGTTTGCTCTAAGCATGAGCCAGGCACATCCCGAGTTGATAACCGCCGAATATCGAGTGGCAAAGCGTCCCAGAGGCCGAACGCTTGTGGATTATAACCAGAATGCCTGGGGTCGCACACTAGCCTCGGTATATTCCGTGCGCCCAAAGCCGCAAGCCCCGGTATCCACGCCGGTGACTTGGGATGAAGTGAGCGGAGGGCTTCTCATCGAAGACTTTCGCATGGATAACGTTCCTGATCGCGTTCGCAGCTTGGGTGACCTTTGGAAACCACTGTTGCTCGAACGCGGTCGTTTCAAATTGGAGAACGTCCTATGAGTTTGCCCTTAAGCCCGCCATTCCCGCCGATGGAAGCGTTATTGGTGAACGAAATTCCAAATGGCCATGGATGGCAGTACGAGCCCAAATGGGATGGATTTCGTTGCCTGGTATTTCGGGATGATGAAAACGTAGAATTGCAATCCAAATCAGGACAATCGCTCACGCGCTATTTTCCCGAGTTGGTGGAAGTGTTTCGAAAACTTAAGGCCAAAAAGTTTATTTTAGATGGAGAGATTGCGGTTCCGGTGCGCCACCGTTTTTCCTTCGATGATCTATTGCAACGAATTCATCCTGCCGAAAGCCGAGTGAAAAAACTTGCGCGCGAACACCCTGCCATCTTCATTGCGTTCGATCTACTGGCAACAGTGGATGGGGTTTCGCTCGTAAAGAAATCATTGCCCGAACGTCGCGCTCGGTTGGAACAGTTCGCCAGGAAGTTTTTTTCCAATGAAGGCATCCGTCTCTCACCCGCTACGACGGATATCTCGAAAGCCAGGCAGTGGTTTAAGACTGTGGGCGGAGATTTGGACGGGATTATGGCCAAACGTCTGGATTGTCCCTACCTGTCCGGGGAGCGGACAGGAATGCAAAAGGTGAAGCTTGCCAGGACAGCGGATTGTGTAATAGGAGGCTTTCGTTACGCTTCGAATGCAAAAGTGGTCGGCTCATTGCTCCTGGGCTTGTATAACGATGCCGGCCTGTTGGATCACGTGGGCTTTTGCTCCGGCTTGAAGTCTGGTGAGCGAACAGCTTTGCTGCAAAAGCTCAAACCTCTGATTCAGCCACCTGGTTTTACAGGCCACGCGCCTGGAGGATTCAGCCGTTGGAGCACAAAACGTTCGATGGAATGGGAACCGCTGAAGCCCGAATTAGTAGTCGAAGTTAGCTATGACCACTTTACCGGAGAGCGTTTTCGTCATGGCACACGGCTGCTTCGGTGGCGTCCGGACAAGCTGCCGAAACATTGCCGAATGGAGCAGGTTGCAAAAAGAGGCACTGGGTCTTTGGCGTTGTTGTCATGAAAGGAATAAAATCAGGAAAAGTTCGTTTGAACAGGAGATAACTGTATCAGAGAACAGAGTGAAACTCCCCGGAAACGAGAGGAGGAACTGATCAAATGGATAGCTCAACGAGTTCGGCCTCAGCTCAATTTCACATTTCCACAGAGATGCACTTCAAGGCCCAGTTCATCGAGCATCGCAGCCTTAATACGGCAAGCGCGATGAGCCTGCGTGGCATTGGGCGCGTAAACAACTTGAATGTGATTGGATTTGTGACGTGCCATCATCTGGTCTCGCGTGACGCCATCCAGGACCGCATGCATAATTGGCCATTGCGGTGTCGTTTCCTGCCAGCGACGTTCCGTCTCTTTTTGTGGAAGCTCTACCACTTCCGCCACGCCCAGATCACAATGTAACCGGCCATCCATAATAAAAACGCGGCTCCAGACAATATGGCCCGGTTTGGAAATGCCCTTGACGGTGCCTCCGCCCAACCGGAAATACATGGGAGGCTGCCGTTCACTGACTGTGCCTCTGAAGCCATTAATAAAATGAGCCGGCGGCGCAGCCCCGGAGATCAGGAAGACCCAAACGTAATCATTCACGCCGTCTCCCTTGTAATGTTGCCCCCAGCGCAGGTCGTGCAGAGTGTTCTCGGGTGAAAAACCCAATTGCCGCCAGAGTCGATAAGTGGCCAGCCCGTCCAGGCCGGCACACTCGTCCACTTCATTGAAATGCGGGAGCGGCTCGCCGGCAAATAACACCCGGCCCGTGCCCCGCGATTTCACAGGTGGCCGGTTTGCATTGTTAAGCAGACCTTCAACCAAATCGCTCGCTGGTGTTAAATCCTTGAGTCCCTGTTGGTATTGGATTCCAATGGCAGAGCATCCAAATTCATCGGCAAGCCTCACTGCCGCGATATACATTTTGCATTGCTGCAGTACCTGGTGTTCCGTCAGGTCGTTTTCCTCATCGCTTCCTAAGCGAAAAGTCATTCCAGCTTTTGTCAGCCAATTGAAAACATCCCGCGCTTCTGCGTCGGTAATTTGTTGCATCGACGCGTAGAGAGTGGATTGGCTAAGGCGCTCCTTGAACAACCCCGTTGGGTGCAGCAGTTCATCAGGGATAATGGCGTTGAACATGCCCATGCAGCCTTCGTCGAACACGCCCAGAATTGCCTTTTCGCGCTTCAACTGCTGGGCGGCCCGCCTGCCAATTTTTTCATCCGCAGGACCGAGCTTGAGCATGCGGAAGTCTTTCACGTGACTTTGGTCGTGGGCGACTGTGCCTTCGGTCAACCATTGGCGAAGGCCGTCACGGAAGAATTTGTCATTAAAATTCTCGCTCCAAAGAGTGCTGTACTGAATTCCCGCTTTGGTCATGGAACCGTTCAGATTCAACATTCCCACCAGCCCCGGCCAGGTGCCGCTCCAGTTTGCCACGGTTAAAATTGGACCTCGATGCGTGAATAAACCGTGGAGCACATGATGGCTGTATTGCCAAACGCACTCGGCAACAATGAGGGGAGCGCCCGGGTCAAGCTTCCTGAATACTTCCATCCCCATCTTTTGAGAATCAATGAAGCCATGCTTTTTGCGTGCATCGAAAGGATGCGCCCGTACAACTTTCCAACCCTCAACCTGAAGAGCCTTGGTGAGGATTTTTTCCATTTTGGCTTGTTCGGCCCAACATTTCTGGTTGGCAGAAAGGCGCAGATCGCCATTGGACATCAAATAGACATGCTTACGTTTCAGTGGTCTGGGTTCTTTCATCGTTGTTTAAATTACAGAATGAAGGCGAGTTCGATTATGAGACGACTTCTGAATCGTAATCAATCTTCATGGTAATCGAACTCGCTTATGAGCAGCGAAGAACGAGGCTCGTGCGCAAGTGGTTAGAGCATTCCCCGGTCAAACGGACTTAGGAACAACAAACGGCTCCCGATATTCACGAGTCAATTGTTGATTTGCCGCAGGATCATCCAGGAACCTTTCCGTGGCCGGATCCATGGTTAATAATTTTCCGAGCGTTGCCGGAGACTGTTGCAAGTCCACACTATTGGCCGCCAAATGCTCCTCCATGCGGCCCAGCATCTCTGCCAGTTCACTGTTGTTCTTGACCGCGTCGCGAATTTCATCGGGGGAATGGTGCTGGCCCAGTTTGTAAGAGATGTTGGCAGTATGACAAAGAGCGCTGGAAAGGTGGCCTTCGAGGATGTCCGCTTTGAGGTCGGTATGTTTGCGGCTCCGGACCGCGCTGATAAAGTTGGCGAAGTGGCTGGAACTTCCATGAAATTTTTTTATTTCTTTTCCATCCTTATCACGAACTATCGCGTTGCTGTAACTCGGAATCACCATGGAGCCCCCCTCGCAATCGGTGACAATCCCAATACTCGCTCCATGGTAAGCATCCATTTTTGTGGAGTCTGCTTTATCAGGCAGTCCGCGCACTTCGTACACTAATGGAGCTCGTTCATAATGATGGTAAACGATGAGCGTATTGGGAGTCGTTCCGTCATCGACATAACCAAGGCGGCCACCAACGCTGAGGATCTTTGAGGACAGTGCGGGTTCGCCGAGAACCCAGCGCGCGACATCCATTTCGTGAATTCCCTGGTTACCCAGGTCACCATTGCCCGTAGGCCACACCCAATGCCAATCATAATGAAGCCGTTTGCGCATGAGCGGTTCCTTGGGGGCGGGCCCGCACCAAAGATCGTAATCGATCGTGGCAGGGATAGGCTGTGGTTCGCTCACCTTACCTATACTTGGCCGGCGTTTGTAGCAAAGGCCTCGGGCGCGAATGATTTTTCCGATGTTCCCTTCGCGTACCCAGGCAATCGCCTCCGCGATACCGCTGCTGGAACGGGATTGAGTGCCGGTTTGAACGATACGGTTGTACTTGCGTGCCGCGATAACGAGTTGACGGCCTTCCCACACATTATGTGAAACCGGCTTTTCCACATAGACATCTTTGCCGGCTTGCACGGCCCAAATGGAGCCGAGCGAATGCCAATGATTTGGGGTCGCAAAAGTGACTACATCGATATCCTTATTTTCCAGTAATTTCCGTACATCAGTGTATCCCTCGACTTTCTGACCCGCTGTTTCACATCTTTTCAGTTCCTTATCGAGAACATTGCTATCGACATCGCATAGCGCAACCAATCGGGTGCCTTTTACTTCCGGCAATTCCTCGAGATGGCTTCTCCCGCGCCCGTTAAACCCAACGACGGCGTAGCGGATATCGCTGTTTGCGCCAAGGATCTGAGTAGAAGCGGAAGCCTCTGCCGCGACTTTACGGCCTTCCTCGGCCAGCGCAGGGAAAAGGCTTAAGGAGGTGGTGGAGATGAGAGTGCTTTTGAGAAAACTACGGCGATCAAGTTTCTTTTTCATAACGGCTCCTGACGTGGAGAATGTTGCGCCAGTTGTGTCGATTACTTCCCGGCGCTGGATTTCACATATTCCTGGTACTTATCAGCGACTTTGCCTTCCTGTTCATTGCCTGCATGTAAATAAAACCGATAACGAAAGGTGACGCTTTTGCCCGCGGGTACCGTGAGGTTTCCTGCAGATTTGTCCGGGAGAGATTCAAAATCGTGCCGGCCGAAAGGATTGGCTGCGAATAGGCCGTAATCGCGAACGTGCCACCAGGTAGGATGACGGGGATTTTCTGGATGATCAAAGATGGCCATGCCGACGATCTTGTCCCCGACAGGCCCATAATAATCACACCATTTTGCACGCTTACCCCAGGTTGCGCCATCTCGCACGCCTTCGCTGTTTACAATATGGCCGTGACCTACCTTGCCTTTCAAACGCATCGTTTCCGCCAGACGAGACGCCATGGTCCCTTCTTTGGTGTCGCCGAAAACCAAATCTTTATCAGAGGCCTGGAGAGTAATTTCGAAATCAAATAATCTTTCCTTGTCATTATCCGTTTGGTTAATGCGCAAAGTTTCCTGGTCCGTGCACACTAGCGTGCCGTCGACAGCCACCCATTTGTTGCGTGTTTTGATCGTTCCGGATTCTTTCCCGGATTTGACCTCGATAAAGCCGTCGTGGACGATTTTTCCGGCAGATTTGGTTTCCGACCAAAAATCATGACCGTTGACGGAGCCGTGAGAGAACCATACCGAGCGATGATGCGGATGATCGTGCTCCTCATCCGGAACTGATTTCATGGGCCAATTGCGCGTCATCGCAACTTCGCCTGGCCCAATCAGTGGGTAGCAAAAGGGCCGAGGCACGTTTTTGAAGAAGTATTCCGTAAAGAGTCGGCCATTGATCTCAACATGAAGCCGGTCTGGCAGCTCCGTAATTTGAACCCCTTGACCAAACACATCGGAAGCTGAGATCGCTAAATATGAAATTAGTCCAAGAAATAAGTTGCGCGACATGGCTGAGTTCAATTTGAACCTAGGCGCCAGGATGGTCAATGGAAATGATGGAGCTAAGAGCTCCAACGAAGTGAGCTCGCTCCCGGGAGCGCCGCCATCACTGGCGGCTTTTAGAGCAGGGGAGAAATCGCCGGCAGGGATGCGAACATTCCCGGTTTTGAGCCTCGCCTGATTGGGGCTCGTTCTTTTGGCACAGTGATTTCCGGAGAGCGAATGCGGACTCAACCACTCCTCAAGGCCTGGGTTCGATGTGAACGTGCTTTGGAACTGGAACATCCACCGCGGACTCGACAATCGCGTAGCCGAACAGGACCTTCTTTTCAAATCTCCCGTCAAAGTTATCGTCGCGCAGTTGCCAGTCTGCGTCTGCAAGGCCCGGATAGTGATGGTTTTCAACATCGGCTCGACCATCCGCGTTTCGATCGAGATAAGTAACCTGGTCTATGCGTTCGAAGGTGTCCTTTTGTTTGGCGGGACCATGGCAGGATGCGGTCAGGACCAAAAGTAACAAGACCAGGGGCATTCTCATTTATTTGGCAATTTTCCGACAAACCCTCCAATTCCTCCGGGTTGACCTGACGAGTTCATGATCAATGTAAAAGAATCGGAGTTAACTTCACCAACAGCCAGGGCGGGCTTCATGCTGACTGAGAAAAACCAGAGGGGACTGCCATTGCCAGGGAAACGATGGATTGAGAACTCAGTAAGTTGCCACCGGACTTCATCGCTAGTGAGTTTGCGCAACTCGTTGCGCGCGATTTCTTCAGCATCCTCCACGCTTATTGGAAGCGGTGAAGAGGGTTGCCACGCAGGACCCGAGTTCACTTCCTGCCAGCTCATCGCGCTACTATATTCTTTGCCTTGCAGACGGAAAATCCTCCTTGCGACCTCAAACTTCGAGCGATCGATCCCGACAATACCAAATTCCTTTTTCGCGGGGAATGTTGACGGAAGCGTTTGGCCGAACACAAGGGCAGCACAGGTGCTCACGCCGGTAAGCAGGCACACTTTCAGCTTTCTCATTTGATGGATGGGTTTTAATTCAATGTGGAGTGGTAAAGAAGAAAGTAGTTAGAAGATCCCGGTCCGGTCAAGAGGTTGAGCGGGCAATAAGGTTTGATTTGTAGTACGACGGGGAATCGCGATTCCTCCGATTCTCTCGGGTTCGTCGCATGTTTGTGAGCGTGCTTCGATTGACCATACAAAAATCCAGTTCCTGGTGTCCTTTCTTGTGGGCGCGAAACAAATCAAGAAACAACTCGTTACAGATGGAAGCTGAAAACGACCAAACCAACCAATTAAGCCCGGAAACGACCGAAACAAGTGACTCGAGCGAACTCCTTGCCCCGAAGCTGAAATCATTTTTTGAGCGTGTCGATTGGTTGAGTTTTGCCTGCACTGTGTTCGTCACCTTGACCGTTTATCTGCTTACTCTGGCTCCTGAGGTTACGCTTGAAATGTCCGGCATGCTTTCGACGGCCGCCATGTATGGCGGCGTGGCGCATCCTCCTGGATTTCCCCTTTGGACTCTCTATGCATGGCTGTTCACGGAAATCCTGCCATTCTCGAATATTGCCTGGCGGGTCGCTGTTTCATGCGCGGTCGCGGGTTCTCTGACCTGTGGCATCATTGCGCTGATTGTGTCTCGGGGTGGCGCCGCAATTGCCGAAGGTATAGCTGGATTCGACAGGCTCGAACCTGCAAAAGAGCGGTTGCTACGGTTCACGGCGGGACTCGGCGCTGGGACCACTTACGGTTTCAATGGTGTTTCATGGGCCATCGCTGTCACCGTGGATACACGAGCGCCCGGCATTTGCCTCTTTTCCGTCGTTGTATGTTTGCTCATCCGATGGGCGTATGCACCAGAGAACAGGCGTTATCTCTATACAGCATTCCTGGTTTTTGGACTGACCATAAGCGCCAACGCAATGCTTACACCGGCCGCCCTGGCGATACCATTCTTTGTGATGTGTTTCGAAGCGGGCACCGGCCGCGACTTATTTCTCGCTGCGTCAGTTTTAGCCGGTGCAATCGTCTTCTCGAGCAATGGCAACTATCTTTCGTTGCTTCCTCCGGATGATTACTCGATTCAAAGATTATATTTTTGGATTGGAGCGCTCTGCTGCGCGATGTGCCTGGGTCTAGTAATTAGAACGCGCAGATTATTAACTGCCACAAAACCTGCATTCCTCGCGGGTATGCTGTCCATTTTGGGTCTCTTGCCATTTTTCTATTTGCCCATTGCTTCAATGACAAATCCGCCATCGAATTGGGGTTACGCCAGAACAGTGGAAGGCTTTTATCATGTGCTGGCGCGCGGCCAGTATGAACGGCTCAACCCAACCGACAGCTTTAGTGAGTTGGTGTCACAAATGGGATTATATTTGCGAGTGGCAATGACCGCCGTAGGAGTTCCATGCCTTTTGACAGCGCTTGTCCCCTTCTTTTTTCTGAAAAGGATGCGTGCAAAAGAACGCGGAATGATGCTGGGTTTGGCGGCATTCTTTTTATGCACGTCTGTTCTCATGACGATTTTGCTGAATCCACCTCCTACCGGAGCTACCACGGGGCTTTTAGAACAGTACTTTCCACCATCCTATCTTATCCTGACGATTTGGACTGGGTTCGGTTTAAGCTTGTTGGGTACTTTTATGGGGAGAAGGAAGATACCAACAGTTGTCGTGCCTGAAGTAGTTTCGCAATAAGCTTTTTAGCCTTGGAAGCTCAAAAAGGCTCGGCAATTCACATGTTGATCCCTTAGATTGAGCCCAGATTCGGACAAAGACGCAAAAATGAACCTAAAGAAAAGTTCCCCGGCATACTGCCTCAGCGTTTTTTTAAGCACAGTCTTCGGTTTGGCGGCTGGGTCCGGTTGGTCGGCAGCATTTGATCCTTCGACCACGCTCACTTTTGCCGAACCCGCAAAGACTTTTCTCCAATCACTGCCACTGGGGAACGGACGTATCGGCGCTATGGTTTTTGGCGGTGTTGCCGAGGAACGTATCGTTCTGAATGAAAGTTCGGTTTGGTCTGGCTCTCCCGATGACAACGATCGAACTGGGGCATTCGAGTCGCTGCCCGAAATTCGAAAGCTCCTGGCTGAAGGAAAGAATCGTGAGGCAGCCGACCTGGTGATGAAAAATTTCACCTGCAAAGGAGTGGGTTCCGGTCAGGGAAACGGAGCAAATGCGCCTTACGGATGCTATCAAACGCTGGGTGATTTGCGGCTTAGCTTCGGATCTGCCGAATCAAAAGATTATTCGCGAAAGCTGGATTTACTTTCCGCGTCGGCAGAGGTTTCCTACGAAGCAAACGGAGTAAGATTCAGGCGGACCTGTTTTATTAGCGCTCCCGACGAGGTCCTCGCTTATCAGTTGACCGCCGACCATCCGGGCTCGGTATCTTTTGCCATTAGTATGGATCGAAAGGAACGTTTTCAAACAGTGCCAGTGAACGATCGGGAATTGTTGATGACCGGTACAATGAACGACGGTCGAGGTGGCAAAGGTGTGAGCTACGCCGCCCGCCTGCGTGTCCTGCCCCGCGGAGGCTCCGTGAAAAGGCGAGCTAATAAACTCGTTATCGAAAAAGCGGATGTAGTGATCTTGCTGCTGGCTGCAGCAACCGATTTTCGCGGTTTCGCAGGAAGACAACTGTCAGACCCCGTGACCGCCACCCAGCGCGATCTCGACAAAATACAGGACAAAACTTTCGCCAGGCTTCGCAAGGACCAAGAGGCCGATCATGAGAAGTGGTTCAACCGCGTTTCCTTGAAGCTGAATAATGGCGCGGCATCGTCAAATTCGCTGTTGCCAATGGATCGACGGCTGGCCGGGTTTGCTCGAGGCGCGGCTGATCCAGAGCTGGCAGCGCTTTATTTCAACTTCGGACGCTATCTGCTGATCAGCTCGTCGCGGCCAGGCGGGCTGCCGGTGAATTTACAAGGCATCTGGGCCGAAGAGATCCAGACACCGTGGAACGGCGATTGGCATCTGGACGTGAACGTTCAAATGAATTACTGGCCAGTTCAGGTTTGTGGCCTTTCGGAACTACAGGACCCGTTGAATAAGTTAATCGGCTCCCTGGTAGAACCGGGTCGAAAGACCGCCAAGGCCTATTACAACTCGCGAGGATGGGTCGCTCATGTCATTACCAATCCCTGGGGATTTACTGCTCCTGGCGAGCATGCCTCGTGGGGCGCTACCACCGGAGGTTCAGCCTGGCTATGCGAACATCTCTGGACCCAATACGCTTATACAGGCGATCGCGAGTTTCTGGCTTGGGCTTATCCGATTTTGAAGGAATGCGCTTTATATTACCTGGATAATCTTTGGGAGGAGCCGGAACATCACTGGTTGGTTACCGGACCCTCGAATTCGCCGGAGAACTCTTTCAAACTGCCTGATGGGAGCACAGCTCAGGTTTGTATGGGCCCGACGATTGACATGCAGCAGTTGCGCGAGCTTTTCGGGAACACCGCGCGTGCCGCTGAAATTCTTGGGCTGGACGAGGATCTTGGCCGGGAGTTGAGGGGGAAACGAGCACGCCTCGCGCCAAATCAGATCGGACCAGACGGCCGATTGCAGGAATGGCTCAAACCCTATCCGGAGCCCGAGCCGCATCATCGGCACGTTTCGCCTTTGTATGGTCTTTTTCCTTATGATGAAATCACGCCGGCCGAAACACCGGAACTTGCCCAGGCCACGCGCAAACTTCTCGAAGGGCGCGGTGACGAAGGTACCGGCTGGTCACTCGCCTGGAAAATGAACTTTTGGGCACGCTTAGGGGATAGCGAGCGTGCTCACGCGCTTCTCAAACTTCTACTACGACCCGTGATGAGTACGAACATGAACTACACCGGCGGGGGCGGTTCCGCGGAAAACCTGTTCTGCCTGCATCCTCCCTTTCAGATTGATGGCAATTTCGGTGGCTGTTCAGGGATTGCCGAGATGTTATTGCAAAGCAAAGGGGATAGCGCGCCCGTGATTCGTTTGCTTCCAGCATTGCCTTCCGCCTGGCCTGACGGAGCGTTTAAGGGATTGCGAGCGCGGGGCGGTATGGCAGTGGATCTCGAATGGAAGGCGGGAAAGGCTGTTTCTGCCACATTGAAATCTCTAAATGGCGGGCCAGCAACCATTGTGGCTCCAAAAGGTCAAACTCTTCGACTGGTAACATCCAAAGAAAAGGAGAGCGGCGGTAAATTCATCGATGACGGATCGGTGACCCTCCAGACAAAACGCGGTGAAAGCTATGTGCTGCAACTGAAGTGAATGATGGCATGGAATGTACGAGGCAAGCCCGTGCGTTATCGAAACATAACTCATCTCAGCGTGTTCTGCGGGTTCTGGTGCTTCACTGTGGAATCCTTTTCACCAGGTTTGCTGGCTGCACCGGATTTCACCAAAGAGGTGCGGCCCCTCCTGGAGCGGAGTTGCTTTGGCTGTCACGGGCCAGAGAAACAAAAAAGCAGCTACCGGCTCGATGTACGAGACATTGCGCTCAAAGGAGGTGACAGCGGCAAGACAGCCATTGTGCCTCACAATGCTAAAGCCAGCCCTCTCATTCGGTTCGTGAGCGGAGAGGATTCCGAAATCGTCATGCCGCCGAAAAAGAGCGATGTGCCGCGGTTAACAGATGTTGAGGTGAAGATACTTCGGGACTGGATCGATGCGGGTCCTGCATGGCCAGATGCGCTGGCAGGGGCAAGAACCGGAACGAACACCCATTGGTCTCTTACACCTCTTGTAAAACCTGCTCCCCCTTCAACCAAAGGGAACCCAATCGACGGTTTTGTTCTCGCAAAGCTTGAGAACAAAAACCTCAGCCCAGCTCTTGAAGCTGATCGACGGACACTCATCCGACGTCTTAGTTACGACCTAACTGGACTTCCGCCCACGCCTGTCGAAGTCAACGCATTTGTCGGAGATAAGAATGAACTCGCGTATGAGAAACTCGTTGATCGGCTGCTGGCTTCTCCGCGCCACGGTGAACATTGGGCGCGACATTGGCTCGATGTCGCCAATTATGCCGATACCCATGGCAATGATCATGACTACGCGCGTCCGAATGCCTGGCCGTATCGGGACTACGTGATTCGTTCGATGAATGAGGACAAACCTTATTCCCGCTTTGTCCACGAACAAATAGCTGGGGATTCACTTTTTCCAGATGATGCTCAAGCTACGATAGCGCTTGGTTTCCTGGCTGCCGGGCCGTGGGATCACACCTTGATGGTATCGGTGCGCGAGGACACCGTGGATCACCGGATGGCGCAGAATCTGGATCGCGACAACATGGTGAGCACCGCCGTGGGAACGTTTCAAAGCCTCACTGTTCACTGTGCGCGTTGTCACGATCATAAATTTGATCCCATCACTCAACGTGAGTATTACGCGCTCCAGGCTGTCTTCGCAGGGGTGGATCGAGCGAATCGACCATTCGACACCAATGGCCAAACCCAATTGGTTCGGCGACGATTACTTTCGGAAAAGCGCGCTTTGGAGCAGCGTGATCCTGCGCTGCTGGCGACACTGGACAAGCCGGAGGTAACCAGGAAGGTTGCTGGATGGACGGAAGCCTGGGCCAGGCGGGAGGAGGCATGGACGCCGTTTGACATTGTCAGTGTCGTATCGACCGGTGGCGCAACCCTGACGCGTCAACCGGACGGTTCATGGTTTGTAAGCGGCACTCGACCAGAACGCGATACTTACATTGTCACTGCGCGTTGGCGTCCAGGAAAGATCAGCGCGTTGCGTCTCGAAGTGTTGCCAGATGACCGTCTGCCAAAGCACGGACCTGGGCGCTATGATAATGGTAACTTTCACCTGACGGAATTTCGCGCTTTTTTTGCGCCGTCTGGAGCGGCCGATGGAGCCAAGCCCCTGGTGTTCAGCAAAGCCACCGCAGATTACGATGAAGGACCTACAATTTCCGCAGCACAGGCCATTGATGGAAAAAATGAAACGCAGTGGGGAGTGCACCCGCGCTACGGCGAACCACATGAGGCTGTTTTTGAGGTCAAAGATCCGCAAGTGTATCCAGAAGGAACGACCTTCACGCTACTGCTGGAAAATCTTGCAGGAGCGCCCGGGCATGGAATAGGACGGTTCCGTTTGTCGGCCAGCGACGCTGCCGCAGCTGTTACAATCCTCCCGCCACTCTCTGCTGAGTTAACGGCCATTCTGCGCATGCCTGCCGCTGAACGCACTGCATCACAACAAGAGGAGCTGACTTTGGCTGCCCTGAAATTGGAGAATCAGCGCGCTCTTGCCCAGTTGCCTGAACCAGAATTCGTGTACGCAGTGACACGTGAGTTTCCGCCGGACGGAGAAAATTTCAAACCTTCGCCCCAACCCCGGCCCATCCATTTGCTCGTGCGCGGCGAATTGAACAAACCCGGTGAATTGATCGGTCCTGGAGCCCTTCGATGCGTTCCGGGTATGCGTTCCGAATTGATTATTTCCGATCCAAACGAGGAATCAGAGCGGCGCGCTGCGTTTGCGCGATGGATCACAGATGAGCGCAACGTACTTACCTGGCGTAGCATCGTGAATCGTGTTTGGCATTATCACTTCGGACGCGGCCTTTGTGACACGCCGAATGACTTCGGCAAAATGGGGGGCATGCCGAGCCACCCCGAGTTGTTGGATTGGCTCGCGGTCTGGTTTCGGGACCAGGCCAAAGGCTCACTCAAAGCGCTGCACCGCTTGATTCTCACCAGCGCGACCTGGAAGCAAACCAGTCTCGCCACTCAAGGCTCGGCCATGGACGGTGACAATCGGCTCTTGTGGCGACAGAATCGCCAGCGGTTGGATGGCGAAGAAGTGCGCGATACCTTACTGGCCCTCAGTGGAAAAATTGATCTGACTATGGGCGGTCCTCCAGCAGTCCAATTCATCTCGAAGGGTGACGCGACTTTTATGCCCGGCGGAAATCCAGCCTTTCTGGATTACGAACATTTTGATCCAGACACACCCGCTGCCCGGCGCCGTGCCATTTATCGCTTCCTTTTTCGTACGGTGCCAGATCCCTTCATGGATGCGCTCGATTGTCCGGATGGCAGCGCGGTCACGCCGGTCCGCGGTGCTTCGACGACTGCCCAACAAGCTTTCGCCATGCTGAACGATGCTTTCCTTGTCCGCCAATGTGAGCACATGGCCGAGCGGCTTGGGGAGAAAGACAGCACAGCGCAAGCGCAGGCCGAATCGGCCTTTAAGCTGATACTCTTACGGAAGCCAACTCCCAGCGAACGCACCAAATTCGCTGCGTACATTCAAATTCACGGTCTGGCGAACGCCTGCCAATTGCTGGTCAACAGCAATGAATTCCTGTATCTTGACTAAGATGATCTCCTGCGCTTATACCCGTCGTGATTTCCTTGGAACGCTAAGTGCGGGTCTTGGTGGTCTGGCATTGGCTTCCTTGATGCCCCGCGAGGCATTCGGGGCTATACCGCCTCATCATGTGCCGAAGGTCAAGAACGTCATTCAACTGTTCATGAACGGCGGTGCCAGCCAATGCGACCTGTTTGATTACAAACCGCTTCTCATTGCCCGCCACGGACAAAAATTTGATCCGGGAACGGGGGAGCGCGTCGAAGCCAGTATCAGTGTGCCCGGCGCGATCATGAAAAGTCCATTCGAGTGGGCGCAATACGGGCAATGCGGCCGCTGGGTGAGCAGCGCGTTGCCGCATCTGGCCAAACATGTCGATGACATGGCATTTCTCATGGCCATGCAGTCTAAATCAAATGTTCATGGGCCTGCGGCCTATCTCCAGACAAGCGGATTCCTGCTGCCGGGCTTTCCGTGCGCCGGGGCGTGGATTTCCTATGCGCTCGGCAGCCTGGCCGACAACGTTCCTGCATTCGTCGCATTGCCTGATGCACGGGGACTCCCTTATAACGGTCGTAGCGCGTTTACCTCGGGGTTTTTGCCGGCAAATCATCAGGGAACAATCATCAATGCGTCCGCGCCGCAACCGATGACACATCTTCAGCCTCCTTCGAACGCGAAACAGATCACGGCTGCCAGCCGTGCCGATGGGCTTGCTTTGCTGCGCGAACTGAACATGAACCACGCAGCAGAACGAGCAGATGACTCACGGCTGACTGCTCGCATCGAGAGTTATGAACTGGCGGCGCGTCTTCAATTGGCTGCGCCTGAGTTGGTCAATATTTCCAATGAGAGTGAGGCGACGAAGAAGCTCTACGGGATCGATCAAACGGAGACTGCTGACTTCGGCAAACGGTGCCTTTTGGCGCGACGCATGATTGAGCGCGGGGTGCGTTTTGTACAAGTGTGGAGCGGCCATGGCGGCGGGTCTAACAATTGGGATAATCATACCGACATTGCCAAAGAACTCAGCGCTGCCGCGCGCGGTATGGACCAACCGGCTGCCGGGCTGTTCATGGATTTGAAAGCGCGGGGTCTCCTGGAAGACACTCTGCTGATTTGGACGACGGAGTTCGGCCGAATGCCCTTCAGTCAAGGCAGCGTTGGCCGGGATCACAACGGTGGCACATTCGCCTCCTGGTTTGCCGGCGCCGGCATCAAGCCGGGTGTTTCTCTCGGTCAAAGCGACGAATGGTCCTGGAAAGCTGTCGAAGGTGTGACGACCAGCTACGACTTCCACGCGACCATTCTTCACTTACTTGGAATAAACCATGAAAAACTCACTTTTCGCCACAGTGGCATAGATCGGCGCCTGACCGACGTTCACGGACACGTTATTCCGGAGATTTTAGCGTGATTGGCAGAAGAGATCCAAATGCAGCGTTTACTTTAATTGAGTTGCTGGTGGTGATTGCAATTATCGCAATCCTTGCAGCGATGCTGCTGCCGGCTCTTGCCAAAGCAAAACAGAAGGCCCACTTGGCGAATTGTCTTTCGAACCTCCGTCAGCTTGGACTGGCCAACACGCTTTATGTGGGCGATAACAACGATACCTTCCCTTTTTCGGGGCAAGCCTGGTGGCAGTTGCCTTTTGTTGACGTGCTGAGGCTTACCGATCCTTACATTAGCACAAACAACAGAAGCTTCTACAGATGCCCGGCGGATCGTGGAATCGGTTGGAATTACGCGATCGCACCTGTGTTGGGCATACCGACAAATCAACTTCCTTTTGCCTGTTCTTACGTTTATTACCAGCATTTTTACGTTAACGACGGAGCGTCGGGTCTGGCAAAAAGAAAACTATCCGAAGTAAAATTTCCGACTCGCAAGGCGATGAGAGCATGTTTTGCAAGTGTGCCCGGGACATTCTTCGATATTACATCGGCCAGGAACCGGGCGAATGGAGGCCATGCCTCATATGGCATGTCTCTGCTCTTTGTCGATGGCCACAGTCAGTTCGCCAAATACAAAATCTTGCAGCCGACTGCCAACTTCACGTCCGGTGACCCTGTATATAATTTCGATTGGACCGTCCTTCCGGCACCGGGCTTGCAAGGAGCGGATCTGAATCGATGATCTTATTGGAGATAAGACCGCGATCGCATCTGTACTCACAGGTCGAATTAAAGGCCCATTAAGGTTAAAAATGGTGAAAAACGCCTGTTTGAGGCCTTTTTTGCCGCTTGACTGCGTTGGATCAAAATCATAAGTTAAACCAGAACGGTACATTGTTGGTTCGAGTGCCAAAGTCGGAGAGACCCAAATCTGCCGACTTTTTTATTCCCCCAGCAAGGTTGACCGTCAAGAGTATGAACGCCGATTTTTTGGCAGTCTTGGAATTTTGGGAGCGTGAGAAGGGCATCAATCGTGATGTCCTGGTCGGCGCTGTACACGAAGCGCTGCTCTCGGCGGCCAAAAAGGCGGTGGGGCCTGCTCGGGAACTGCGGGTGGTAATCGATCCAAAAAACGGGGATATAAGGGCTTACGCAAAATTGGTAGTTTCAGACAAAGTTATTTCAAAGCATGACCAGATTTCCGTATTTGATGCGCGTCGAGTGAGGTCTGACGCCCAGGTTGGGGAAGAGCTCGAAATTGAGGTTACGCCAGTGGGTTTTGGGCGTATTGCCGCACAGTACGCCAAGCAGGCGCTCATGCAGCACATCCGACGGGCGGAGAAGCAGCTTATTTTTACAGAGTTTAAAGACCGTGTAGGCGATATTATTAGTGGAACCGTCCGACGTTTCGAGCGCTCTGACGTGATTGTCGACCTGGTGAAGTACGAGGCGCTGCTGCCCAACCGCGAACGGGTGCCCACCGAAGAATATCAAGTTGGGGAACGAATCCGCTGTTACGTCAAGGCGGTTGAACAAGGTCCCCATGGGCCGGAAATCATCTTATCTCGTGCTGATCCGCGTTTTGTGATCAAATTGTTTCAGCTCGAGGTTTCCGAGATCAACGACAGCACCATTGAAATCAAAGGCATCGCCCGTGAACCCGGTTTCCGTACGAAGCTGGCGGTTTGGACCCGGGATGAAAAGGTGGATCCCGTGGGTGCCTGCGTGGGCCTTCGAGGCCAGCGCGTCAAAAACATCGTTCGCGAATTAAACAACGAAAAGGTGGATATCATTCGCTGGGACCCGAATGTAAGAAACTTTATCACCAATGCTCTCGCACCCGCCAAGCTAAAAGCCTTCGAAATCGATGAAGCTGGAAAGCGTGTCAAGATTACCGTGAGTGAGGATCAGCTTTCGCTTGCGATTGGCAAGCGCGGCCAGAATGCACGGTTGACCTCGAAGCTCACGGGCTGGCAGGTGGATATTGAACCCGAAGTCGTGGTGACAAAAGGGTTTGAAGAAAAGGTCGCTGAAGCAGTTGACTCGTTAGCGACCATTCCAGGCATTTCCCGCGAGCAGGCTGATGTGCTCGTGCACCATGGTCTAACGCGATTGGAAGATTTGCTCCAGGCTGATGTGAGCGACCTTTCCGGGATTCCACAAATAGGGGAACAAGCGGCAATGATTTTGGATGCCGCCCGGTCGGAAGCTGCAAAGCGTACGTTCAAAATCGGCGAGGCCCCGGTTTCCGGTTGATTACCGTTTGGCAATATGCCATTGGAAAAGGCAGTTTTTCGTGTTAAGATTAAGATTTAGGCTATGAAGGCTCTGAGCCCAAGCAGGCCCGGTCGGTTAGTTAATTATGCCCGTTCGAATTTACGATATTTCAAAAAAACTCGGTTTGGAGAACAAAGAAGTTCTTTCCAAGGCGAAAGAACTGGGCATTACCGCCGCACGAGTTGCCTCGAGCTCGTTGGATAAAATCACTGCTGAATATCTTGAACAGCAACTCATCCAGGCTTATCCGAACATTGCCGCCCCGACAGCTCCGGTCCCGCCTCCTGCGCCAGTGCAGGCACCTGAACCGATTCGTTTAGTCACCGCTCCACCACCTCCTCCTCAGCAATCGGAAATTGTGCAAGGGATTGAAGCTGCCACATCGACTACGCTCCTCGAGCCGCCCGAAGCGCCTGCGGCTGAAAGCCCTGTGACGGAAGTCCCCGTGGAAGCGCCGAGTTTTGAGGAGCCAACCTCATCCGTTTCGCCCCCGCCAGAAGTTGTCGCAAAAGAAACTCCGCCGGCTGTGCCCGCAGGTCCTAAAGTTGGCGATAAAGTCGGGTTTATTCAGCTTCCACAAAAGGTCAAACCGGCAGAGAAGCCTGCTCAGGTGAAATTGCCGCCACGTCCGGTCGAGCCGAGACGAATGGATTTTAATAAGCGTGGCGATATCCGTGGATTGCGAGGGGCTCCTGTGGCTCCATCAGGTCCTTCCGTTCCTGGAACCAAATTTCCTCCGTCTGCTGGAAGTAAATTTTCTCCTGCAAAACCTTCGGCCCCTGGCAAACCGGGAGAAGCTACAGCTTCTGCGCCAAAGATCGCTCTTCCGGCCGACGCGAAAGTGATTTCAATTAAACCTCCGATTGTTGTTCGGGAACTGGCGGAGCAACTGAAACAAAAGCCCTTCAAAATCATTGCCGATTTGATGGAGCTAGGCGTTTTTGCGAACGTGAATCAGGCGATCGATGAAACGATTGCTCAACGAATTTGCGCCAAGTACGGCTATCGTTTTGAACTGGAAAAACGCGAGCGTGGCAGCGGGTTGGTTCATGCCCCGACTCGAAAGCTCGAACTGGATGTTGAGGACAAACCGGAGCATCTGATTTCCCGTGCGCCTGTGGTTACGATCATGGGACATGTTGACCACGGCAAAACCACTTTGCTGGATGTGATTCGCAAGTCCAATGTTGCTGCCGGGGAAGCGGGGGGCATTACTCAACACATCGGCGCTTACACGATTTCCTTCCCGCATCCCGAACGGAAAGGGGAGCTGGCCCAGATCACCTTTCTAGACACGCCGGGCCACGCAGCCTTTAGTTCCATGCGTGCGCGCGGAGCCAACGTGACGGACCTGGTCGTGCTGGTGGTCGCTGCAAACGACGGCGTCATGCCACAAACGGTCGAAGCGCTTAACCATGCTCGTGCCGCGAAAGTCCCCATTCTGGTAGCGGTGAATAAGATTGATCATCCAAACGCCAATGCGATGAAGGTGCGGCAACAACTTCAGGATAAGGGATTGGTGCCGGACGATTGGGGTGGTGATACGATCTACGTGGATGTTTCGGCGCTGACCAAGAGCGGTGTCGATAAACTGATAGAAATGGTCCTGCTCCAGGCCGATCTCCTCGAGCTCAAAGCTAATCCGAACCGGCGCGCAAAAGGAAATGTCATTGAATCAGGCCTTGAACCGGGAGGCCCTACCGCAACCGTGCTGGTGCGCAAAGGCACTTTGAGGCTGGGTGACGTGATCATTTGTGGTCAGTACTATGGGCGTGTCCGAGCCTTGATCAATGAAGAAGGAAAACGTCTTAAAGAAGCCGCGCCTTCCGTAGCGGTCAAAGTGCTCGGCTTGAATGGCGTTCCCGAAGCAGGCCTTGAGTTCAGTGTTGTCGAAGACGAAAAAGCGGCTCGTGAACTTGCCGGCCAGCGCGAACAGGAAGCCAAAGCTCTCGGCCAGGAAGCTCGTGCCAAAATCACGCTTGAAAATCTGTTCGCCCAGCTCGAATCCACCACCAACAAAGTCCTTAAGTTGGTAGTCAAAGCCGATACCCAGGGCTCGGTCGAAGCTATTGTCGAGGCGCTCAAGAAGATTGAATCCGAAAAGGTCTCCCTCGAGATCATCCATAGTGCCGTTGGCACGATTACGGAATCGGATGTCGCTTTAGCTTCCGCATCGGACGCGGTCATTCTCGGCTTTCATACCCGCGTCGATAGCGGCGTGGCGGACAAGGCCAAGCATGAGGGCGTCCAAATTAAACTTTACGCCATTATTTACGAACTCATCGATCAGGTCAAAGAAGGGATGTCCGGTTTGCTCGATCCTATTCTGAAGGACACCGTGGTTGGGTCGGCGGAAATCCGGAAAGTTTTTGAATTGTCCAAAGGGGCCCCCGTTGCCGGCTGCATGGTTACGAGCGGCCGGATTGTCAAGGGCAAGGTCCGCGTGCGCCGCCGCAAGGAAATCATTTATGAAGGGCTTACTCAGTCACTCCGCCGATTTCAAGATGAGGTCAACGAAGTGCGGTCGGGCATGGAATGCGGTATTCGCATCGAGGGCTTCAGCGATTTTCAGGTGGGCGACGCCATCGAATGTTACACCATGGAAAAGGTGGCGCAGAAACTGTAAAGCCACTGGGGAGCGCAAACGCTACCGGCAATTACCATCGATGCAATTTTCTGTGGCCGCATTTATTCATACGCCGTTCCCGGTCTAGCCCTCACCTTCTGCCTTATGCCTTCCTTGCGAATGCAACGCGTGCGCGAACTACTGAAGCGCGAGATTGGCGAAGTCATTCGCCGTGAGTTTCCCGTCAGTGAAGCTGGACTGGTCACGGTCAATGATGTGGATGTCGCCGGAGATTTGCATTCCGCCCTGGTGTTTATCAGCATTTTAGGCAATGCCGAGCAACAAAAACATGGCTTCCATCTACTGATCCGCCACCGCAAGCGCATTCAGAACCTAGTGGCGCGCGCCGTGGTTCTCAAATATACTCCTACGCTCAAGTTCCTGATGGACGATTCCGTGCTGCGTGGAAATCGTGTTCTTGAGATTATCGACGAACTGGATAAAGCGGCCCCAAGGGATCCGGATCAAAAATCTTGATCCACCACTCGAATGCGCCCGATTTCGCACGGCTTTGGCCGTTCACCGCAAACTGCAATTGTTTGATTATTTGCTGATATGAAATCCCCTGTAGCTGATTTAAAATCAGAGGACCTGTTCACGCCCCAAATTGTGCTTCCTTCGTACTCGCACTTTAATGAAACCCCATCCTAAAATTATTGACAAGATTCTCGATGTCGTTCGCGAGAATCGAACCTTTTGCGTTGTCGGCCATATTCGTCCCGACGGCGATTGCGTTGGTTCGCAACTCGGACTGACTCATGCTCTTCGGGGCGAAGGAAAGAAAGTGGTCTGTTGGAATGAAGATCGTTTGCCGCAAAAGTACGAGTTTCTCGATCCAGAGCATCTCTTTCAACAACCCAAAACTGGCGTCAAATTCGACTGTGTTATTGCAACCGATGCCGCGAGCTTCGACCGACTTGGGAAAGTGGGGCGGCGCATAGCCAATCGCAAAGTCCTCATCAATATCGATCATCATGAGAGCAATACTCGTTATGGTGATATTAACTGGGTCTCGCCTCGCGAACCTTCGAGCGGTGAACTCATCTTTCGTATTTTGAGAGCCGCCAAATGGCCGGTCACCAAGCCCATTGCAGATTGTTTATTCACTGCGGTTTCCACCGATACGGGCTCTTTCCAGTATGCGACCACACTTCCAGCTACTTACAACGTGGCCGGGGAGTTAGTCCGGCGAGGGGCTGACCTGGCCAAGATCTGTGACGAAGTCTATCAGTCTTATCCTCTCTCTCGCGCTCGCTTACTGCGCCACATCTACAGCCATTTTCGCCTCACATACCAAAATAAAATTGCCTACTTCTGGCTCAAAAAGGCCGACTACGCTCGGACCGGCGCCGAAACCAGCGACTCCGAAGGATTGATCGACCACATCCGGGCCATCGCTCCCGTGGTGGTGGCGTGCGTTTTTGAAGAAATTGAACCCGAACTTACCCGTATAAGCCTGCGTTCTAAAAGCGAGCATATCAATGTCAACGATATCGCAGCCCAATTCGGTGGCGGTGGCCACCCGGCGGCCGCTGGCGCAAGGATTCCTGGCAAACCCCTTTCAGTTCAGCGCAAAGTGATCTCTGCCATCAAGAAAAGCCTCAATTCAGCGCATTAGAAAGCGGACCGCGAGACGTCCTCGGCTCGCAGCGTGTGCGGATAGGTGTATGCGTCGTTTGTATGCATCACGCCTGTTCTCTTTTAGTGGCTCCTGCTAATCGAGGACGGTTCCTTAGCCGCGCTGCCCACCGCCAGCCCCCCCTTGCCGCGTTGCCTTAATGCTAGTACTTTGGGCAAGTCATATGACACTTCGCAGGACTGTTCTGGTTTGCGCGCTGGCAAGTGCTTTCGGTACTGACCCGTCCGTAAGCATAGCTCACGCTCGTGCGGATGCGCCGGTTTCGCCCAAACCGAAAATAGCCAAAATAGATTTTAGCCGGGATATTAGGCCGGTCCTCGACCAGTTCTGCGTCAATTGTCACGGCGAGAAAAAGAAGGGAGGACTCGATCTTCGCGTTTATACAGATGAAAGTCTGGCTCTTCGAGACCGGGCAGTCTTTGAAAAAGTTCTCAGCAAACTCGAGTCACATGAAATGCCACCTCAGAATAAGCCTCAGCCTACGATTGCTCAATGCGAGATGCTGACGAACTGGGTTGTGGCTTCCTTTTTCGCATGTGACTGCAAGCATCCTGATCCCGGCCGAGTGACCATCCGGCGGCTTAACCGCGCCGAATATAACAACACCATTCGCGATCTGGTTGGTGTGAATTTTCAACCTGCCGCCGATTTCCCGGCCGACGATTCCGGCTACGGCTTTGATAATATCGGCGACGTTTTGTCGGTCTCGCCTGTCTTGATGGAGAAATACCTTGCCGCTGCCGAAAAAATAATGAACTCCGTGTTCGATCATGCGGAGACGGATGGTTTGATGGCAAAGGAAAAAAATGCCGCCGCATACCAGCGTCTGATGGCTCCCGCGGAAAGCCGCGCACCGAGGCCTCGGCGGGCGAAGCAAATCATCACCAGCTTTGCCACTCGCGCCTATCGCCGCCCCGTTACCGCCGAGGAACAGCAGCGTTTGTTCGACCTGTTCAACACCCTGGACGGACAGACCGAATTTTTCGACCAGACGATCAAGCTTGTCCTTGAAGCTGTCTTGATTTCCCCGCAATTTCTTTTTCGGGGGGACATTCAACCTGAGCCAGACAATGCAAAGGCCATTCATGCAGTGGACGATTACGCCCTGGCGTCGAGACTCTCTTATTTCCTCTGGAGTTCGATGCCGGATGAGGAGTTGTTCGCACTGGCCGCTCGCCGCTCCTTGCGCCGGAATTTGGAGGGCCAGGTCAAGCGCATGCTCAAAAGTGAAAAGAGCCACGCTGTCGTCGAGAATTTCGCTGGACAATGGCTGCAACTGCGCAATCTGAAATTGGTCGCGCCGGACAAAAAGCAATTTCCTGCATTCGATGAAAAATTGCGGACTGCAATGGAAAAGGAGACGGAACTATTTTTCGAATCTATTTGGAAGGAGAACCGCAGCATTCTGGATTTTATTGGCGCCGATTTCACTTATCTGAATGAAAAGCTGGCGGATCTTTATGGCATCAGCGGTGTTGAAGGGGATCAATTTCGTCGAGTCAGTTTGAAAGGAACTCGGCGGGGCGGTTTGCTCACTCAGGCCAGCATTATGACGATTACCTCAAATCCCACGCGCACTTCGCCAGTCAAACGCGGCAAGTGGGTGCTGGAAAACATACTCGGCGCGCCGCCACCGCCGCCTCCCCCGAATGTGCCTGAGTTGAAAGAAGGCAAAGGAGCCCTCACCGGCACGCTCCGCGTCCGCATGGAGAAACATCGTTCCGATCCTAACTGTGCCTCGTGTCACGCACGGATGGATCCGATTGGGTTTGGGTTCGAAAACTTCGACGCCACTGGCGCATGGCGTGAAAAGGAAAATGAATTTGTCATCGATTCATCCGGCAAACTGATCTCCGGAGAGTCGTTCAATGGAGCCGAAGAATTTAAAGCATTGCTCTTGACACAGAAGAAGGAAGAGTTCGCGCGCTGTCTTACGGAAAAAATGCTGACTTATGCGCTGGGCCGTGGACTGGAGTATTATGATAAATGCGCGGTTCAACAAATCACAAATGCTTTGACCAAAGAGGATTACAAGATCTCGGCATTAGTGCTGGGGATCGTCAAAAGCACACCGTTTCAAATGCGACGAGGCGAAACCCGGCCACCGGAAATCGCCAGGCAGACTGGCACGGATTCTGAACGATGAGTTTGGTCTTTTGACTTTTTATGTTGATTGTGACTTAATTACCAGAGGACAAACAATGAACAGCTCCTGGCAAATCCCCCGACGAACATTTCTCAAAGGTATCGGCACAGCGATAGCCCTGCCGGCTCTTGAAGCTATGACCCCAGCCATGAAAGCTCTGGCTGCGCTGGAGTCGGAGGGGAGCAAGCTTTCCGCCCCTAAGCGAATCGCGTTTCTTTATATCCCAAACGGGGCGAACATGGCGGACTGGACCCCTAAGCAGGTCGGGTCAGACTTCGAGTTGCCTTTTATCCTCGAACCACTCAAATCGGTTCAAAGTGATTTGCAGGTCCTGACTGGCCTGGCCCACGACAAGGCCAGACCCCATGGCGATGGCGCCGGCGACCACGCTCGGGCCTCCGCCAGTTTTCTGACGGGATGCCAGGCGCGTAAAACCGCGGGCGCCGATATCAGAGCGGGTGTGTCCGTGGACCAAATTGCGGCTGAGAAGCTCGGCAGATTCACTCGATTACCGTCTCTGGAGTTGAGCGGGGACAAAGCGCGCGCGGCAGGCAATTGCGACTCAGGATACAGTTGCGCTTATCAATATAATCTGGCGTGGAGGACCGAATCGACCCCCATGCCTCCGGAAGTGGACCCGCGCATTGTATTCGAAAGACTTTTCTGCAACGAAATTCCGGGAGAATCCGAAGCAAGCCGCCTCGCGCGTATGCAGAAACGCAAGAGCATCCTTGATTTCGTCAGCAATGATGCGCAACGACTGAAGAAAAACCTGGGTTATACCGATCGGCGAAAGCTGGATGAATATTTGACCGCGGTGCGCGAAGTTGAGATGAGGATTCAGCATGCGGAACAGTTCCCCGTTGTCACACCGGATTATGAAAAGCCAGAAGGCATTCCCAAAGAACGCGATCAACATATGCGTCTGATGCTCGATTTATTGTGCCTGGCTTTTCAAACCGATACCACGCGGGTCGCGACCTATATCATGGCACATGATGGTGACAATAAGCCCTATCCCATGCTGGGTGTCTCTGAGGGACACCATGACCTTTCCCATCACGGGAACGACGAAACCAAAAAGCAGAAAATTGCAAAAATCAATCGGTTGCACATGACCCACTTTGCATATTTTCTTGAGAAGCTAAAATCGATTCGGG